>ERZ1108162.12-NODE-12-length-172494-cov-501.475838_pt1 | contig 172494 bp, 147 predicted proteins | sample MGYA00403698_ERZ1108162 | MGnify/ENA primary metagenome ERZ1108162 (study PRJEB35170, sample SAMEA104062405) | human gut metagenome | biome: human gut; feature: human-associated habitat; material: faeces | place: Denmark | collected 2012-04-30 ... | reverse complement strand
CCATAGTTGTAAACTCTTTATCCACTCACTCAGTGAGTGGTTGTCTTTGACAAAAAAGAAACACCTTTGCGAAAATTTCACAAAGGTGTTTGAATCTTATACAAAATATAACTTTTTGTTTATAAATTATTCCCATTCGATCGTTGCCGGCGGTTTACTCGTGATATCGTATACGATCCGGTTCGCATGATCGACCTCGTTGATGATCCTGGAAGAGATTTTTTCAAGCACTTCATACGGTATGTGCGCCCAATCCGCCGTCATCGCATCCACACTGGTTACCGCTCTCAAAGCGATCACCGGTTCATATGTGCGTGCATCGCCCATCACACCGACCGTATAAGTCGAAGTGATCACTGCAAAATACTGCCATATTTCCCTGTCGAGACCGGCTTTGGCAATTTCTTCACGCATGATATAATCCGCATCGCGAAGCGTTTTCAGTTTTTCTTCCGTAACTTCTCCCATGATACGAATCGCAAGTCCCGGACCCGGGAACGGCTGTCTCTGCACAACAGAATCAGGCAAACCGAGTTCCGTACCTACACGGCGGACTTCGTCTTTGAAAAGATCGCGCAGCGGCTCTATGATTTCTTTAAAATCCACCACCGAAGGCAATCCTCCGACATTGTGATGGCTTTTGATCACCGCCGAAGCACCTTTTCCGCTCTCTATGACGTCCGGATAAATGGTTCCCTGCACAAGGAAATCCACCGCGCCTATTTTTTTTGCTTCCGCTTCAAATACTTTAATGAATTCTTCCCCGATGATCTTGCGTTTGCGTTCCGGATCGGAAACTCCGCGCAGCTTGGACAAAAACCGCTCGCCCGCATCCACTCTGATCAGATTCATGCCCAATTTATCACGGAAAACACTGACTACTTCTTCCGATTCACCTTTACGAAGCAAGCCATGATCCACAAAAACGCAGGTCAGATTATCTCCCGCCGCACGGTGAATCAATGTCGCCGCCACTGCGCTGTCAACTCCGCCGCTCATCGCGCAGAGCACTTTCTTACCCGCAAGTTTTTCCTTCAGATGCATCACCTGCTCGTTCACAAAATTCGACATCGTCCAGTCGCCCTTTGCTCCGCATACATTATAGAGGAAATTATGCAGTATCTTTTCGCCTTCCTGCGTATGATGCACTTCCGTATGGAACTGGATCCCGTATATCTTCCGCGACGCATTTTCAAAACCAGCCGCAGGACAAGTTTTTGTGGCCGCCGTAATACGGAATCCGTCAGGAACACGGCTTACATAGTCTGTATGGCTCATCCAACAAATATTGTCCTTCGTAACTCCCTCAAATATTTTGCTGGACGTATCATATGTGATCTCGCTTTTCCCGTATTCACGCGTATCCGCATGCGTAACGTCTCCGCCCAGCTTATATGCGATCAGCTGACATCCGTAACAAATGCCCAGCACCGGAATATCCAACTCAAATATTCTCTTGTCCACATCCGGCGCATCATCCGCATATACGCTGTTCGGCCCGCCGGTAAATATGATACCGATCGGATCATAATCCAGTATTTCTTCTATCGTCTTATTGTATGGCACAAGATCGCAGTAAACTCCCTGTTCACGCACGCGGCGCGCGATCAGCTGATTATACTGTCCGCCAAAATCCAGAACCAAAACTCTTTGATGCTGCATGATCTGTTTCTTCTCCCGATTTCTTGTATTTACAAAAGAATGTACCGCGGTATTCCCCGCGGCACACTCCATCCCATTACAGCCCGCGAGGACTGTAATTCGGTGATTCCTTCGTTATGGAAATATCATGAGGATGACTTTCCACCAGGCTGGCATTCGTGATGCGGACAAATCTCGCATTTTTCCGCATTTCATCGATCGTATGCATTCCGCAATATCCCATTCCGGCACGCAAACCGCCCATCATCTGGAATACGATATCCGCCAGGCTTCCTCTGTAAGGCACGCGCCCTTCCACGCCTTCCGGAACAAATTTCTGGGCATTCTCCTGGAAATACCTGTCTTTGCTGCCTGCCGCCATGGCGCCCAAAGATCCCATTCCGCGATAAACTTTGAAGCTTCTGCCCTGATAAATCTCGATTTCACCCGGGCTTTCCAACGTACCGGCAAACAAGCTGCCGATCATTACCACCGAAGCACCTGCCCCGATCGCCTTTACGATATCTCCGCTGTACTTGATACCGCCGTCCGCAATGATGCGTTTGCCCATCTTGTCCGCCTGCTCTGCACAGTTCATGATCGCCGTCAGCTGCGGCATGCCGATTCCCGCCACAATACGGGTCGTGCAAATCGAGCCCGGTCCGATGCCGACTTTCACTACATCCGCACCGACATCAAACAAAGCCTTCGTCGCTTCCGCCGTCGCCACATTCCCTGCAATCAGCGGCAAATTCGGATATTTCGCTTTGATCCTTGCAACTTCGTCTATTACTCCCTTGCTGTGTCCGTGAGCCGTATCCACTGTGATCACGTCCACTTTTGCCGAAACCAAAGCCGCAATACGCTCCATCGTATTCGCCGCCGTTCCGACCGCCGCACCGACCAAAAGCCTGCCGTTTTTATCGCGCGCAGAATTCGGGTACTGTATACTCTTTTCAATATCTTTGATCGTGATCAGACCCTTCAGATACCCGTCTTTATCTACGATCGGCAATTTCTCAATTCTGTGCTTTCCGAGAATCTTCTGCGCTTCTTCCAAAGAAGTTCCTACCGGCGCCGTTACAAGATTCTCCTTCGTCATTACATTATCGATCGGCTGATCGTAATTATTCTCAAACCGCAGATCACGGTTCGTCAGAATACCGACCAACTTTCCGTTCTTCGTGATCGGAACGCCGCTGATCTTGTAACGCTCCATCAAAGCAACCGCTTCGCGAACGCTGTTGTCAGGCGAGAGAAAGAACGGGTCCGTAATTACCCCATGCTCACTGCGCTTGACTTTATCGACCTGGCTGGCCTGCTCTTCGATCGTCATGTTTTTATGGATAATGCCTATGCCGCCTTCCCTCGCCAGCGCTATAGCCAACCGACTCTCCGTTACCGTGTCCATCGCGGAACTCATAAGCGGTATGTTCAACGAAATATCATCCGTAAGCTTCGTGTTCAGATTCACCCCTGACGGCAATACATCCGATGCCGCAGGTATCAGCAATACATCGTCGAATGTCAATCCTTCCTGCACAATCTTGTTCATAAGCATCTCCTCTTCTTTATTCTCTATTTTGGTAAAAATAATAACAAATTAAAAATCAGCGGCAATATTCTTCCAACGCATTCTTATAATCTTCAAAATATTTTGAATCCTCCGCCCGAGGATTTAAAGTATTCAACCGCTCCAAAACCTGTCCGCAAAATTCTTTGTCTTCCCGTTCTTTTGCCGCATTCACAAGAAATACGACCGGATTATTTTCCGTAAAACTGTCGCCTAAAGCCCCGAATGCCGTATCGATCGCAACATCTGATCCGACAAAATATTGCGACGCCACCGTGATACCGATATAATAATAGGCTGTGTTCCCCATGATCAATTCTTCCGCGGGGCTCATCTGTGCATCCGCCGCATCGCAAAAAGCGGTAAAGCCTTCGTCATTGATCAGAATATTGCCGTAGTCCGCAGCATCCCCATAATGTCCGACAGCATAACTGCGCTTTACCGCAACAGACAAATCCTCGATCGACCCACTCTTTTTATACTGTGAAACACTATACGATGCGCTCGCCGCTTCCATTCCGAGCTTATCCGTTACCGCTACCATAACGGAAGGGAAAAACAAGCTGAATACGCCAAACAAAATCAACGCAAGCGCAATAATGCAGGCAAGCGTGATCGCCGCCGTTTTAACAATTAATTTTCCCATGCAAATCGCTCCCCGGATCTGTTCCGCCCCCAAAATTTCAATTCTTCGGTTTTCACGGCACATCTTCCGATTTAATCTCTCCGGGCTGCAGTATGCCCCCTGTATTGAATTTCGATTATTTTACCATAATCAAGCAAAAAAAGCAACACTATGAATAAAATTTCCGGATATAAATCCGCATTTTCCGAACAATAACGCCATAAAATAGAATAAACAAAAAATTTATTGAGGTAACCATGAAAAAATTTCTATTATCCGGAATGCTTATCCTATGCTTATTCGCACTGATCCCTGCCGCCGGCTGCAGTAAACCCCCAGACCTGACTAAATATGTATCCGAATACAGAAGCGACATCTTTTATGGCTCGAACGGAGATTACAGCATATTTGCTTCCTGTTCAAAAAGAGAATACCCTTACCAAGCGGACGGAAACGCTGCCGATATGAGCGACATATTTGAATTGGCACTTTCCACTCCGGACAATACAAAAACATATTGCGTACGCTTTTCCGTCGGAGGACAGAATTATGAAGGAGAACTTTCCTTCGACAGCGTAAAAATGGTACATACTTGGTCGCAATCCATTCCCGCACCGCAAGAAAAAGAAATCGAATTTACTTTCTTTGATACGGAATCGGAAGAAGACAGTTCACTTTCCATCCAGGCTAAAAGCGTCAAAGAGGACACAGTTCTGCCTTTGCCAGACCTACTGAAAAAAGTATCGTCCGAAGAATCCGAACAATTCAACGAGTTGTCCGACGGAAATATTTTTTGCGCAGAAATCTATGTAAGGCTCCTTTACGAAAACAATGAATGCTACTATTATATCGGCCTGACAGACCGCAGCGGAAATACTTTTGCCATGCTCGCCGATGCTGAAACAGGTGAAGTACTTGCCACAAAGCAGCCTAAAGCCTGACCTTTCCGAGAACCTTTGTTTCGCTTCTTAGCAACTAATATCAAGTAATTATTTCACGCATAGTACTTCGCATTATTTTAAAAAATCCATCAAAATCGAATTTTGGACGTATAAATATTCGTCTTTGATACGAACTCTTCCATTCTCACATACCAGATATTCCACATTTTTTTTGAGAGCCTCAAAAAAATCAATCGGGAAATCCGTTCCAAACGCGTTTTTATATTTCGCGAGGCTCAGCCCTTCCGTCGTGCGCAACGCAAGCATAATCATTTCAAATTTTGCATCATCTTCCTCGATCAACGCATTATCAACCACCGGGTAATAATTTGTCATGATGCATTTCATATATTCGTCGAGATCACGCGTGTTTGTAAATCTTCTGTTGTTCATAAAAGAGCTTGCAGCCACCCCGAACCCTATATATTCACCCCTTCTCCAATAATTCAGATTATGCCGCGATTCGTATCCGGGAACGGCAAAATTCGAAACTTCATAACGGAAAAATCCTTTCTCCTTTAGATACGCTCTTGCCTTCTCATACTGATCGGCAACCTCATCCGAATCCGGCAGTTCCCCGTTCAGGTAATCCGAATACATCGGAGTTCCGTCCTCCGGAGTCAAGGCATACATGGATATGTGTTTTACCCCGCACCGAACAGCCAGATCGATCGAATCGAATATGTCCTCTTGCCTTTGGTTCTTAAGACCGATCATAATATCGGCACTCTTGTTTACATCCCCGAGCATTGAACACGTCTTCACAAAATCATTGGCCGTATGTATGCGTCCGATATCCTCCAGGATGGAATCATTTGCCGATTGCAAGCCAATCGAAAACCGATTGATCCCGGCCTTTTTATACAGAGCGATTTTCTCTTCATCTACTGTTCCCGGATTGATCTCGATCGTAACTTCCGCATTCTTAGCCAAATTAAAATCAGAGCGGATCAGATTCATGCATCCGACAATGGACATAGCATCGATAACAGACGGTGTGCCTCCCCCGAAATATACCGTATCAAAAGTTTTATCTTTCAGCTCGGGCGCACGCAGTTTCATTTCCTTGTATACGCATGCCATATAGGCATCCGCGTATCCGATTTTGCTCGGATACGAAGTAAAATCACAATACCTGCATTTTGATTTGCAGAAAGGAATATGAATATAAATTCCTGCCATATTTACCACCTCTAAGAGATTCTGTCAGACATATTACTTTTCATATTCCTGAAAAGCGTGAATCCCATACCTGACTAAATCGACATAAAACATATGATCGGGGCGTTTCTCCACAGAAACGCCCTCTTTTTCCAACATATCCTTCTGTATTTCCGGTCCGCCAAACGCAAAACCGGGCGCAAGCCTGCCCTCCCTGTTCACCACACGATGACAAGGAATAATTCCAGGCATCGGATTAACATGCAAAGCATATCCTACCGCGCGGGACGAACGAGGCGAGCCGCATGCTTTTGCGATCTGGCCATAGGTCGCGACCCTACCGAAAGGAATTCGTCTTACCTGCTCGTATACTCGGTCAAAAAAATTTTTCTCTCCCGCCTTCACCATTGCTCTTACCTCTCCCATCTTATAAAACAGCCGTCAAAAACACATAACATATGCCTTTCCCGTCAAAGCAATCCGACCTTTTATTCAGTCCTTTCCAGAACATGAATACGTATATCAATCGAACGGGGTTTTTATCCTTTGGAGAACCCCTGCCGTAAAACAAGAGGAAGAACAGCATTGAAATCCGGACAACTTATAACACCGTTCGGAATTTCGGCGTTCAGACGATTCAACCAAACAGAATCAATGTCTGCGCCGCGCGCGCCGAAATAATCATTGCGCAGTGAGTCTCCGACGTAAACAGCTTCTTCCGCTTTTAAACCGAATTTTTTCAAGCCTTTTTCAAAAATACCTTTCCGCGGTTTATACTCCCTTGCTTCCTCACTCGTATAAAAGTCTTTTACCTTCAAAGAGTGTTTATTGATCATGGCATAAAGCTCGTCGGTGTCTATGTTGGACAAAATAAAACAAGGAAGCGGACTATCTTGTAAAAATTTCAGCGCATCCTCGAAAGGCTCCGTCGTCAGAGAAAATTCAATCACTGCTTTCACAAGACTGCTCTTATCCACCGTTACACCGGTCTGCTTTTCCATATTTTCAAATGCAGAAAAATAAAGCGTTTTCTGGTTTCTGAAATTTTCGCCGTGCGCTTCATCACACAAACTAGCAATGTTTTGCCACCACAAGCGATGAATCTCCTGCACACTGCAACTCGCTCCGCATCTATGAAATACAACCGCTATTTCATCCAGTAACGCATAGGCCTCATGCACGACAGTCCCATAAAAATCCAAAATTACAGCTCTTTTCATTTTGGTTCACCTTAAACCTGACTCGGATTCTCATCATCCCCGACAAACCAATAAAGCCCGCATAAAACGTATTATGCCTGACATAATACATCGCAAAATTGAAATAACTTTAAAAATTTATCATAATTACTCTCATGCTTTGCAGAGAATATAATACTAATCTCTAAAAAACAGCAGAATGTTTTCCCTGAATTTTATTTATTTGTTTTCAAAATCGACATAAAGACTTCGCTCGGCACTTCTACAGATCCTATGCTGCGCATACGCTTTTTGCCTTCTTTCTGTTTTTCAAGCAGCTTCTTTTTCCGTGTAATATCGCCGCCATAGCATTTTGCAAGAACGTCTTTTCGTACGGCTTTTACAGTTTCGCGTGCAATTACTTTCCCTCCGACAGCCGCCTGTATCGGAATTTCAAACAGCTGACGCGGGATCGCATCCTTCAAGTTTTCAGCCAGTTCCCTGCCGCGCGGATACGCTCTGTCCTTATGGACGATCATGGAAAGAGCATCGCAAACTTCCCCGTTCAATAAAATATCCAGCTTTACCAGATCGCTCTTTTCATACCCGATCAACTCATAATCAAAGCTCGCGTATCCTCTCGTCCGGGATTTGATCTGATCAAAAAAGTCATAGATGATTTCGTTGAGAGGCAGTGTATATAAAAGTTTAACCCGCTTCTTATCCAGATAAGTCATATCTTTAAAGACACCGCGTTTGTCCTGACACAGGTCCATGATCGAACCGATGTATTCGGGCGGAGAGAAAATTTCCACTTTTACCATCGGCTCTTCCATGTAGTCAATATCTGCAGGATCGGGCAGATGCGACGGATTATCCACAAAAAACTGTTCACCGTCCGTCTTATGGACCAGGTAAGATACGCTCGGCGCTGTCGTAATAATATCCAGATTAAATTCGCGTTCGATCCGCTCCTGAATGATTTCCATATGCAGAAGCCCCAAAAATCCGCAGCGGAATCCGAACCCGAGTGCAACCGACGTATCCGGTTCAAACAACAATGATGCATCGTTCAGCTGCAATTTTAAAAGTGCATCTTTCAGGTCATTGAATTTGCTTCCGTCCAACGGATAAATGCCGCAAAACACCACCGACTGAACCTTTTTATAACCGGGCAGAGGCTCAGCCGCAGGATTTAACGCATCCGTTACCGTATCGCCTACCGCAACGTCCTGAATGCTCTTTATGCTCGCCGCAATATATCCGACCTCCCCCGCGCGCAGTATTTCTTTCGGGGTAAGTTTCGGATTGAACGCCCCGACTTCCGTTACGTCATACTGCTTGTCCGAGCGGAATGTTCGGATCACGTCCCCCACCTTAACCTGCCCGTCTTTGAGCCGCACAAATAAAATAACGCCTTTATAATTATCGTAATAGCTGTCGAAAATCAGAGCTTTCAGCGGCGCCTCGGTGTCTCCGTCCGGCGCAGGTACATATTGCACGATCTTTTCTAAGATATCCTTGATGTTCGTCCCTTCTTTGGCTGAAACACAGGGCGCATATGACGCATCGAGACCGATCACTTCTTCGATCTCTTTTTTCGTTCCTTCAATATCTGCCGACTGCAAGTCGATCTTATTGATCACCGGAATGATCTCCAGATCGTTTTCCAGGGCAAGATAAACATTTGCCAGAGTCTGCGCTTCGATCCCCTGCGTTGCATCGACAACCAGGATCGCACCTTCACAAGCAGCGAGCGAACGAGATACTTCGTACGTGAAATCCACATGTCCCGGCGTATCGATCAGGTTCAGCTCATATTCGTTTCCGTCGTCCGCTTTGTAATACATGCGCACAGGCGTCAATTTTATCGTAATACCGCGCTCACGTTCCAGATCCATGGAATCCAATAACTGATCTTCCATATCACGGCTGGATACCTGTCCCGTTAATTCCATCAGCCTGTCCGCAATCGTGCTTTTCCCATGATCGATATGCGCAATAATACAAAAATTTCGGATAAATTTACTCGGTTTTGCCATTCCTGTTTCTCCACACGGGGCCCGATTGCCCGCTCATACAATGTTACCTTTCCATTATATAAAAAATCGTCTGATTTTGCAATTATTTTAAAAGATATATACCGCTCAGCCTATACAAAAGGCTATTCTTTTGCCGACTTCACTCGAAAATCCAGCAGTCGAAAAACTTCTTCATACGTAGATGCATCCCGAAGATCAAACGACAACATTTTTCTTCCGTTCTTCTCCAAAACAGTATCGTACGTCCACTGGATCCCCGCCCTCGAAAAAGTATTTCTCTCCTTTTCAAAGCGATCCATCTCTTTCGTTCCGAAACCGAATCTGAGTTCAAACAGATCCAATACCATCCCGATACTGCAAAGCGCTTTGCTTTTTACATGAAATCTGTAAAACAATTTCCAGCGACTGTCTCCCGCACTCCATTCTCCTTTCGCACCATAACGCGAACAGATATCTTCACAGACTCTCAGAAAACGAGCGTATTCCTCTTCCCCTAAAATTTGTTTTGCGAGCAACTTTCCTTCTTCATCCGATTCCGGTGCATATTGCTTGCGGGGAATCAATGACCGCCGCATAATATACTCTTCTTCCGGCGTATACGTTTTCGGATCAATCTTTAATAAAAGTTTCTGCTCCTCGGTATATCTTTCGTTCCTCATCCGTTTCACTCCCTTCGCTTAATCCGGATCGCGCACCGCCTGCAAAAGGTCTGCTATATCCGCTGTTTTCCCGCCTTTTTTCAAAAGTAAAACATACTCTGTGTTTTTCCGCTCCCGCAGCGGTGCATTCGTCAGTTTCTGCGGAGCAAGATTTAATTTTTCCGCCGTCTCGCAAACCCTGACCACAATTGATTCATGCAATTTTTTATCCTTCACAATGCCATGCTTGTCTTGTCCCTTGCCGCCGCATTCAAATTGCGGTTTGATCAGAACATAGGCTTTTCCGTCCTTTCCCAAAAGGTCCGAAATAACAGGGAGAATATAATCAAGCGATATAAAGCTGAGATCTGCCGTTACGACGTCTGCCGGCGTTGGAAAATCTTTCTTCGTTAAATACCGCGCATTTCTTCGATCCATCACACAGACCCGCGGATCTGCCGCCAAAGCCGCATCCAACTGACTTTCTCCGACATCCACCGCATAGACGCATTGGGCACCGCTTTTTAACAGGCAATCAGTAAACCCGCCGGTACTGGCCCCCAAATCAATACAGGTAAGTCCTTGCACGCTCTCCGAAAAATCTTGCAGAGCCTTGTAAAGTTTAAATCCGCCTTCCGACACAAATCCGATCGACTCTTCCAAAATTTCGATCCGATCCGCTTCCGACACTTCCTGCGATGCTCTGCCCGCTTTCCCGTTTACAAGAACACGCCCTTTTTCAAGGGCGCGCGCTGCTTTCGTCCGGGACGCAAATCCATGTCCCGCTAAATATTTATCCAAGCGCATGATTACGCCTCTCTGTTTCGGACATACGTCGTCAATTCCTGTAAAAACGAACACTCATACGGCAACTCGTCCAAAATCTTCAGGCATAGTCCGCTGTAATAGTCCGCAAGTTCTTCGCTCTTCTCTTTCCCGAATAAATTCACGCTGGATATCTTCCGCTCCGCCGCGTCTTTACCGACTGACTTCCCGAGTTTTTCAAAATCACCGGTATAATCCAGAAGATCGTCCGTAATCTGAAACAAAAAACCGAAATTTTTCCCGAATTCATTCAGCAGAGCGATGATGTTCTCATCCGCATCATACACATAGGCGGGAATCGTTACGGCGCTCATAATCATTTTCGCCGTTTTATTCAGTATGATAAACTCCGCCTCCGCTTTTCCGGCATCTTCTCTGCCCTGCCAGAACAAATCGGCGGCTTGTCCCGCAACCATCCCGGAGGCACCTGCATTCTTACACAAAACCGAAGCCGCCATGCGATAGCTTTTCCCTTTGTTGCACTCTTCAAAACAAAGCCCGTATGCCTCATTTAAAAGCGCATCACCCGCAAGGATCGCCTGACCTTCCCCGAATTGCTTGTGATTGCTCGGTTTTCCTCTGCGAAAATCATCATTGTCCATCGCCGGAAGATCGTCATGGATCAGAGAATAGGTGTGTATCATCTCGATCGCCAAGGCAAAATTGGAGACATCCTGTATCTTTCCGCCCAACATCTGCGCTGTTACAAACATCAATACAGGACGAAGCCGCTTTCCTCCGATCTTCAGCGAGTACTGCATGCTTTCGCTTAAAATTTCTGGTTTGATCTGCGTATTAGCAAGATATTCGTTCAGAATTTCTTCAAATAAAAGCCGCAGTTCTTCCATCCTTTGTTCAAATTTCGTTTCCAACTGTTCAGCTCCTCGATGCGGCGATCACCGTATTGTAAAGCAGCATCGTAATCGTCATCGGGCCTACTCCGCCAGGCACCGGCGTAATAAGAGACGCTTTATCCTTTACCTGCTCAAAATCTACATCTCCGCATAGTTTTCCGTTTTCATCGCGATCCATCCCGACATCGATCACGACTGCGCCTTCTTTCACCATATCCGCCGTTACAAACTTTGCTTTTCCGATCGCAACGACCAATATATCTGCACCCGCGCATACCTGTTGCAAATTTTTTGTCTTACTGTGGCAAACGGTAACCGTCGCATCCGCATTCAGCAAAAGCATCGCCATCGGTTTCCCTACAATATTTGATCTGCCCAGAACTACCGCCGTCTTGCCTTTCGGATCAATCCCATATTTTTCCAACATCTTCATGACGCCGTACGGCGTGCAGGCAACGATCGTTTCCCGATTCATCGCAAGGTTTCCTACGTTTTCCGCACAGAAGCCGTCCACATCTTTTGCGGGCGGGATCCTGCGCAGCACCTTCTGTTCATCGATATGTTTCGGAAGCGGCAATTGCACTAATATTCCGTGCACATTTTCAGAGGCAACCAATTCGTCGACCAAAGAAATAATTTGTTCTTCACTCGTCTCCTCGGGCAGATGATAGGAAAAAGATTTGATTCCCACTTCCTCGCAGGCCTTGATCTTGTTGCGGACATATACCTTGGATGCCTGGTTTTCACCCACCAAAACTACTGCAAGACCGATATCTTTTCCCCGCTCTTTTTTAAAATTTTCAACCCTTTCACGGATTTCCCCGCGAAGTTCCTCCGCAAGCGCCTTGCCGTCAATGATCTGCGCCATCTTTCGTAACCTCCGCCATATAAGCTCCCAACACGCCGTTCACATACCCGACGCTCTTTTCCGTCGAATATTTGCGGGCAAGCCCTACCGCCTCGTCAATGCTTACAACTGCGGGTACATCGTCGATATATTTCATCTCCGCCATCGCCATCAGCAATAGGCTTTTATCCACCGGAAACATTCTCTTCTCCGAAAATCCGATCGAATAACGGTTCAAAGCTTCCGTCAACTCTTCACGATGATCCTTGACGCAATCCAATAAACGATCTGCATATTTTGCTTCTTCTTCATCCAATGCGAAGGCCTTATAAACGCCGCGCTGAAACTCAGCCGGCTCTTCCGATTGAAACAACGATGCAAAAATTACCTTAAATGCACATTCGCGCGCTTTACTTCTCATAATGTATGTCCCTGTAAAAATTTAATATTTCCCCCCGAAAAATTTTCCGAGGGGAAACACCATAAAATTTTGTTTATTGTTCGACTGCGTGATCCAAAAATTCAACGCCGACCACATAAACGTCAACCTTGGCAACTTTGTACTCTGTCATGGCTTCCACGTTATGCTTGACTGATTGCTGAATCTTGAACGCAACTTCGGGAACATTGTACCCGTAATCCACTTTTACGGAAATATCGGCGTAGATACCTTCCTTCTCAAAGTACAGTTTTAATCCGCGCTTTTTCCCTTGAAGCAGTTCCACTCCTTCAATTTCCGAAACGGCAAGGCTGATAATTCCGCTCACTATGCCGGAATTGTAAGATACTTTCCCTTTTTGACCGTCGGACGGAACACGTTTGAAAAGTGCCATTGTTGCTCTCCAAGAATTTTCTTATGTTTATTATACCACATTTTTTAAATTTTGAACAGTATTTTTATTAAATTTCCGCCTGAATCGGCATAATATTTACGTTTGCAGGATCACACCCGGCTTCTTCCGTCAAAATATTGTAGATGGAAAGGAAATCATTGTAGGCAAGTTCACTCGCATTCACGAATACATTGACATTTTCCGAATCCATTCCGATACTCACAACCGCATCCGTATAGCCCAGCGACTTGATATACGTTTCCAGCAAAAGTTCACGTTCCATCATTTCCACGATCTGCAATTTCAAAGACATTGCTTCCTCGTATGCTTCGCTGCCCGCCTCCGTGCTTTCCAGAATCGAATCCAACTGCAACAGTTCTTCGTTGCGCGTCGTGGTACGCTCCGTCCTGTACGAAGTAAAGTAATTCGCCGCGGTTACCTCACCTGCGTCCGCACTTCCGTCAAGGCTCCCTGCCAATACGAAATTAAACACCGCCGTTACAGCCAGTAACAGCACCAGCCCTGTCATAATGACAATTTTCTTGGTTCTCGACATACTTAACACTCTCCTTTTTTGTTTATGAATTGCCGCCCATTGTGTATACCTTGATTATGCTTTGGTTGATATTTAAAACGGATGCCGCCGCTTCCAGAAGATTAAAACGCACATTCAAATCGTTTGCACCTTCCGCCACGATCAGCACTCCCGTTATTTCCGGCATCAGTTCTTCCAACACCACCGGCTCTCCTCCCGACAGGATCGGAGTCGTCGTAACCGTGCCGTCTTCCGATTGCACGGTCTCCACCGCCAGTACTTTTTCTCCTTCTGAAGCTACCGTTATAAATACGCTGACTTCTCCCGCCCCTTCCATTTTTGACAATACTTTGGAAAGACGCGTTTCCAGCCCCTGCGCATAATCCGCAGGATCACCAACCGTATCTGCTGCGGTATCTTTATCCGTCAAAGTCGTAAATACGATCACGGCTACCACCAGTATCAGAATTACAACGACCACGACCTCAAACAACTTCCCGCTTTTTATCTTCTGCCCAAGTTTCGCCGCCGCCTCACTCATTTACTTCCACCTCCGACCCTTGATATATTCCGGCGACATATTCTTTCACTTGCTCTATAACATTTATATGCTCATCGTCGCCGTATATTCCGAAATTTTCAATTTTTACAGTAATTTTTGTAACATTATAAGCATATTCGGCATATTCCCACTTAATCTGAATATTTACGACAATTTCAAACTTTTCTTCGATCTGTTTTTTCAACAGCTCTGCCTCCTCTTTTGCACGCTTATCAAACATATAATCAATGAAACCGTCATCCAATTCTCCTTCCTCCGAAAAAGAAGGAATTTCCATATCCTGCCCCAGATATTTACCCAACATCTTCGGAATGGGTAACAATATCACCAAAAGGCAAAACAACTTTAATATGCCGCCGATAAATTTTCCGATTTTTCCTTCGGGCAGCAGCATGACCGCCACCGCTGATACCAAAACCGCACCGCTGACGGATAAAATATATGCTTCCATTTTTAAAATAATGTATTTGAAGAACAAATCAAAAGCAGTACTGTTATAAAATACATAAAACCGACTGCAAGCAGGCCTGCCGTGAAATAATTGACAGTTCCGGATAAAGAAGAGAGAAAATTGGATATACCCGCATCTCCGATCGGCTCCGTAACCGCCGCCGCAAGTTTTAAAAATAAATTATAAGCGATCAATTGCACCAAAGGAACGATCAGCACAATCACAAGCAAAAATATCCCGCAAGAGCCTACCGAATTTTTGATCAGCACACTCCCCGCAATCACCAGATCGAAACCGCTTCCCAAAAAGCTGCCGATGATCGGAACCGTATTACTTACTGCGTATTTTGCCGCTTTGAACGATAATCCGTCATACGTAGCAGACGTGATTCCCTGCACCGTCAAAAATACCGTAAACGCCGCCAACGACAGTCCGAGAACCCATTTGATCACCGCCGCAAACAGATTTGAAAAATTCTTCAGTTTGATCTCCTGGCTCATATTTCCCACCATATTCAGGACACAGATCATCGCCGCCAACGGAAACACGATCCCGGCAACAATGTCCACGATGATCTCACTTAAAAATAAAACAGCAGGCTGATAAACCGCCACCGATACGCTTCCTCCGCTCGTCGCTATCAATGTCAGCAAAACAGGAAAAATCGCCTGCATCTGCGATTGCAGAGAATGTACCGTCGAACTGCAATCTTTCACAATCCCCGTTAAGCTCGTTAAAATCAGTACCAGCACAGCTGAATACCCCACAAAAAAAATCATTTTGGAGGTGCCTTTCTCTGCAAACGAACTTTTGAACCTGCCTAATATCCCGCACAAAACAGATACGGCACATATCACGCAAAAAACCGGCAAAAGTCCCGCTATCTGATCAAAAAATATCCCCGATAGAGATGAAATAATCCCCCCGTAATCCAAAGAATAATCTCCCGTAATGAGATTCTTCAGCTTGTCTACAAAATTGCTCCCGAATGCTTCTCTCTGTTCCTGCGTCAATGAATCCAGATACTCCTGCAACTCTTCCGTATCCAGATGATCGATGGCATCTTCCATGCTTCCGTTGAGATCGTCTGAACTTTCCGCAAACGCTTCAACAAAAAAATTCCCCGCCAGAATAAACATAAGCACCACCAATACGATCATTACTCGAATGCGCGTTTTCCGTTTCATACCAGCTCCAAAAAACTGCCGACCAATGATACTAACGTCTGCACGATCGGCACCGATACCGTGAATATGATTACCTTCCCCGCAAATACAAGCTTGTCCGCCACACTTTTGGACCCGAAATCTTCCACGACACCGGCAGCAAATTCTACCAAATACCCGATTGCTATAATTTTCAGTACGATTCGGATCAAAGCGTTATCTATTCCCGTTTGCTCTCCGATTTGCTCGAAGATGCCAAAGGTAGACCAAAGTATGTCCAGAGAAAAAATAAGAATGATCACACAACCCGCTACCGTTACGGCAAACGATAACTCCGGCTTCGTGCTGCGCAGTAAAATCGCGGCAATTGCCGTTACCAACCCTACCCCGATAATCCGTATCAATTCCATACTCAGAATAAATCAAACATGTTCCTCACTGAATCAAATAAATCGACTACCATGTCAAGCACTACCGTAAGCACGATCACAAGCCCCGCAAGGCTCACAATTGTTGCTATATCGTCCCGATCTGATTTCTTCAGAATCTGACAAAGAATCGTTACGATCAATCCGATCGCCGCAATCTTGAATATAACGTCTATATCCATTCTTCTTCTCCTTAAACGATCAAAACGACCAGAATCAACCCCGCAAGAAATCCTAACTTGATATACAACGAAAAATATTTTCGGTAAAGCTCCTCTGACTTCTGCTTCTTTTCTGTAATCTCCTCACGCATGGCCGATAAATATGTTCTCTGCGACGCTGCATCGCTTTTTCCGATCATCCGAAAGTAGTCGCCCAAAAATTTACGTTCATCTTCGCTCAGATAATCCATATTACAACCTTCGTCTCCGTTATCAAAACGCGCATCCCGTTTCACTTCCAGCATTCTCTTAAAGTCTCCGCTAAATGTATACTTTTCCATAAATGCCGGCAGTGGTATCTTTGTATAACTCACTTCATTGACCAACCGCTCATTAAAAAGATGTAAATTATAATAAAACATCATTCGAAGCCTGTATTTTCTCGTCAAGAGCCACGCAAGCATTACACACAGCGCAACCGCCATGACACATAGTAAAATTTTTATCATATCGTCTTTACAGCCACCCGCTTCCAATCCGCATCGTAAATTTCTGAAACCTGTCCTATTCCGTCCGACGCAAGAAAAATATAATAATCAAACACATTTTCCCGAAGCGCTTCCGATAAGACAGGCGATCCCTTCATACTTTCAGCATCCCTGCAATGCGCCGAAGCGATCACTTCCACTCCCCCTCGAACACACATCGCCGCCCATTTGATTTCCTCCACACTTACCAGCTCATCCGTTATGATCAGATCGGGACGCATGGCACGTACAGCAGACGTAAACGCATCCTTCTTATTCGAATACCTGATCACATCCGTAAAAGCTCCCGTATCCAAAGAAAAATCCCGATATGCCGCACTGATCTCGTTTCTTTCATCGTTGATCAGAATATTGATCAGACTTCTCCCTGCAATCAGACGGGTCAAATCGCGCAAAATTGTTGTTTTACCTCGGCCGGGTGCAGATAAAATCAAGGCACTGCAGACCTTCCCCCGAAAGCAGGTCCTGTATATTGTCTCAGCACTGCCACGGATCTCGTGTGGCACTCTGATATTGACCGATGTTACTTCCTTGATCGTATATGCTGCCCCGTTTTCATAGACAAAAATACCGGCTAATCCGATTCTTTCTCCTCCCGCACCCGTCAAAAAGCCCTGACGCAATTGCTCCGTTACCGAATATACCGAATACTGGCTGGCACGATATATGATCGTCTCAATATCTGCATAGCTGGCTATCAGCGCGCTCCCGATATGTTCGGTCAATCCGCACATTCCGAGAAACTGATAAGAGCCTCCGTAATTGATAACAACCGGCTTATTGGCACGGATTCGAAGTTCATACACGAGATTCATGTTAACACCGCGCAGAGCCGACTTCAGATTGTCTGTCAGAAAATCCAGCATTTTTCCACCTCTGCCTGTCCACAGGCATATTTATATATATTTTCATTCCCTGACCGTTATGACTTCACCGCCATCCTTTTTTATTTTTTGAAAACTTGACAAAAAACATTTCTGATTCCGCAACCGCCAAAACAATTGCCGAACTTGCCTCGTAAAAAACGATAAACTGCGCCTTTCCCCGAATATCACAAAACCGTCCGCCAAGCGCATATTCCTTGCGCTTGGCGGACGGCAGTCTTAAAAATAATTTAATCAAAAAGAATAATACGGCTAACCCTTATCCGGCCATTACATGCTTTTCCGCCGATATAAAAAATCGACGTCTTGCTTATTAAAAAAAAGTTACCGGGCAGAGCAAACGGCTCTGCCCGGTAACTGAACCATAACTGCGTGATAACACAAGGTTTTTTACATCAAAAAAAGGAAACGGTTTCCGTTTCCTTTTTTATTGAATTATTTCGCGTATTCAACTCCGCGGAATTCGCGGATAACATTGACTTTGATCTGACCGGGATATTCGAGTTCCTGCTCGATCTTCTTAGCAATGTCTTTGGCAAGGAACAGAGTATGAGCATCATCGATCTGTTCAGGCTTAACAATGACGCGCACCTCACGACCTGCCTGAATCGCATAGCTCTTATCGACGCCTTTGAACGAAGATGCGATCGCTTCCAGCTGCTCCAGACGCTTCACGTAGTTCGTGCTCGTCTCTCTGCGTGCACCGGGGCGTGCTCCCGAAATTGCATCCGCTGCCTGTACAAGAACAGCTTCCACTGTTTTCGGCTCCACATCGCCGTGATGCGCCAGGATCGCGTTGATCACATTATTGCTTTCCTTATATTTCTTGGCAATGTCCGCACCGATCTGAATGTGCGTGCCTTCCTGTTCGTGATCGACAGCCTTACCGATGTCGTGCAAAAGTCCGGCACGTTTTGCAAGATTCACATCCAATCCGAGCTCGGCCGCCATGATGCCGGCAAGCTGTGCAACCTCGATCGAATGTTTATATACGTTCTGCCCGTAACTGGTTCTGTATTTGAGCCTGCCCAGCAATTTGATGATTTCCGGATGCAGACCAAAAATTCCCACCTCGAACATAGCCGCTTCGCCGTTTTCTTTGATCTGCTGGTCGAGTTCTTTGCGAACCTTTTCTACGGTCTCCTCGATTCTTGCAGGATGTATACGGCCGTCGCTGATCAACTTTTCAAGGGCTAACCGTGCAACTTCCCTGCGCACCGGATCAAACCCGGACAAAATCACAACTTCCGGCGTATCATCTATGATCAGCTCGATCCCTGTCGCATTCTCCAGCGCACGGATATTCCTGCCTTCACGGCCGATGATCCGCGCTTTCATATCGTCATTCGGCAACGGAACGACAGATACGGTTATCTCAGAAGCATGATCGCTTGCGCAACGCTGGATCGCCAAACTGATGATTTTTTTCGCATTCTGATCCGCTTCGTCTTTCGCTTGCTGCTCGATGTTGCGCACCTGCACAGCCACATCATGCCGCGTCTCTTCCAAAATATTATCTGTCAGCGCTTTTTTCGCTTCTTCTCGCGTCAACTGCGCTACTTTTTCCAATTCCTGCAGCATCAGGTCATGCTGATGATTGACCTTTTCCTGCATCTTCTTGATCTCACCTTCCTGGCGGACAAGATTCTTTTGCTGCTGCTCCAGCGCATCCGATTTCTTTTGAAGAGAATCTTCTTTTTTGTCGAGATTGTCTTCCTTCTGCATCAGACGCTGTTCCGCTTTCTGCAATTCCTGTTTCTTTTCTTTGGTTTCCCGTTCAAACTCGTTTCTTAACTTTAAGTCCTGTTCCTTAGCCTCTAAAATAGCTTCTTTCTTTAATGCCTTTGCGTCGTTTTCCGCTTCGTCCAGCATTAACTTGATTCTTTGATTTACCTCTCCCACTTTCTTTTCGGTCAGCTTTTTATAAAGCCATCCGCCGACAAAGAAGCAGGCAGCACCAACGGCCACTATAGCGACGGCAAGCACGATCACGACCCATACGGGCGCCGTTCCTGCCAGAAACAGGGAGCTTAAATTCGCTGTAAACATCGAATAGCCTCCTGTACAATGAACTTAAATATAAACTAAGTTTGCGCCATATTTCGCACCTTTGTAAAAAAATCATTTAATTTTTCACAAATTTGCGCATTTACGCATTCCTATCATTTATACCTATTTAATTATAACGTATTTTTATACAAAAGTCAACGCTATCTTAAAAATTTACACCTTCGAACATGAAAAAAGTTCCTGCCTGAATGCAGGAACTTTTTTGTCATAAACTTTCCGTTTCTTCCAGCCATAACGACGCCACCGCATCCGACGGCATGCGCCAGTCTCCGCGCGGAGATAACGTAACCGAACCCACTTTAACTCCGTCCGGCAAACAGGAACGCTTGAATTGCTGTGAGAAAAAGCGCTTATAAAAATTCAAAAGCCATTTTTTCAGTACGGCATCACTGTAAACATTGCGGAAAACATTCTTCGCAAGGTAAAAAACTTTCGACGGCGGAAAGCCCCAACGAATTGCATAATACAAATAAAAGTCATGCAATTCGTACGGTCCTACCAGCTCCTCCGTCTTTTGCGCGATCTTTCCGTCTTCGGGAGGCAACAATTCCGGACTGATCTCTGTATTCATGATATCCGTCAGAGCCTTTTCCGCTTTGCCGCCCAACCGCTTCGCTTCATGCGCGATCAGAAATTTTACCAAAGTCTTCGGAACACTTGCGTTTACACCGTACATGGACATATGGTCGCCGTTGTATGTCGCCCATCCCAGCGCCAATTCGCTCAGATCTCCCGTACCGACTACCAAGCCCGCATGATCGTTCGCAAGATCCATTAAAACCATCGTACGCATGCGCGCCTGTCCGTTTTCATAAGCTGCATTATGCACAGATTCTTCATGCCCGATATCTTTAAAATGACGACGAACCGATTCCCCGATCGGGACGGTACGGTATGTTACCCCCAGTTCCCGCATCAGACGCAATGCATTGCTCTTTGTCTTGCTTGTCGTTCCGAAACAAGGCATCGTAACGGCAAGAATATCCTTTCTCTCTTTCTTCAATGCATCAAAGGCGCGCACAGTAACAAGCAATGCAAGCGCACTGTCCAGACCTCCCGAAATGCCGAGAACCGCCGTTTTTGCCCTTGTATGCTCCAAACGTTTCTTCAATCCCGATGCCTGCATCGTAAGAATCAGCTCCGCACGTTCAAACAGCTGCGCTTCCCCTTGCGGTACAAACGGAAACCGCGGGAAACTGCGGGTAAGTTCCTGCCAATCAACCCCTGCATTGAATCCGACCGAGAGATAACCTTCCACCGATTCCGTATCATAAAAAGTATTGATCCGGCGCCGCTCATACGCCAACTTGCTGACATCGATCTCTGATACGACAAGTCCGCGCCCCGCAAACGGCTCATTCTCACGCAAAAGTTCTCCGTTTTCACAAATCATATTGTGCCCGGAAAACACCATATCCGTCGTTGATTCACCTTCGCCTGCATCCGCATATACGTACCCGCAAACCGTCTTTGCGGACTGCGCTTTCACCAACAGCCTGCGATATTCCGCCTTGCCTGCCGTTTCGTCGCTCGCAGACAGATTTACTATAATATTGGCTCCCGCCAAAGCATGCGAAACCGACGGAGGCGCCGGCACCCACAGATCTTCGCAAAGCTCCGCAGCCACCGAAAAATCAGGCTCACTTTTCGAGCGCATCACGATTTTCGTACCGAACGGAACTTCATATCCGCAGAACTCTACCGTCCTGTTTTCGCCCACATACGGCTGGAAATTGCGTTTTTCATAAAACTCTGCATAGTTCGGCAAATGCCGTTTCGGTATGAGCGCTATTACCTTTCCGCCGTTGACCGCTGCGGCACAGTTGTACAGCACTCCGTCCATTTTGAACGGCACCCCGACAAAAATCAAAATATTGTAGTTTTTCGTCTGCTCCGCAACGGCCTCCAATGCCGCCATCGCTCCTTGCAAAAGCACGTCCTGACCGAAAAGATCGCCGCAGGTATAGCCGCATACGCACAACTCCGGAAATACCAGCAACTCGACCCCTGACTGCACCGCTTCCTTGCAACAGTCCAAAATCGATGCGGTATTGAATTTCGTATCGGCAACCCTGATCAGCGGCGTCGCCGCCGCCGCTTTTATAAACCCGTATTTCATCGAAAATTATTCTTCCTCATCCTCTTCGTCCTTCTCTTCCACAGGCTCTTCCTTTGCAGGCTTATATGCCGCACGGATCTTCGCTTCGATCTCCTGCGCCTTTTCAGGATTCTTCTTCAGCCATTCGCGCATGCGTTCTCTGCCCTGCGCGACCTTTTCCCCCTCATACGAGAACCACGCGCCGCTCTTCGCGATCACGTCGCAAGCACAGCCGAGGTCGATCAGGCATCCCTCCTGCGAAATCCCTTCGCCGTAAAGGATGTCAAATTCCGCCGTCTTGAAAGGAGGCGCAAGTTTGTTTTTGACGATCTTCGCCTTGGTACGATTTCCCATAATGCCTTCGCTGTCTTTCAGCGCATCCGCTTTACGGACGTCGATGCGCACGCTGGCATAGAATTTCAAAGCCTTGCCGCCCGGCGTCGTTTCCGGATTTCCGAACATGACCCCGACTTTCTCGCGCAATTGGTTGATAAAAATGACGCACGTATGCGATTTATTGATGATACCCGTCAGTTTACGCAACGCCTGCGACATCAGGCGCGCCTGCAACCCGACATGCGAATCGCCCATATCGCCCTCGATCTCTGCCTTCGGCGTCAGCGCCGCAACCGAGTCAATGACGATCAGATCGACCGCTCCGCTCCGCACCAGCGAATCGGTAATATCCAATGCCTGTTCTCCCGTATCCGGTTGGGATACATACAGGTTGTCAAGATCCACGCCTAATTTTTTTGCATAAACGGGATCCAGGGCATGCTCGGCATCCACAAACGCAGCGATGCCGCCCATCTTCTGGATCTGCGCGATCGCGTGGAGCGCAACCGTCGTTTTACCGGATGATTCCGGCCCGAAAATTTCAATAATCCTGCCGCGCGGAAGTCCGCCGATCCCGAGCGCTATATCCAGCGAAAGACACCCTGTCGGAATCACTTCGATATCCGTGTTGCCTGCCGCATCACCCAGTTTCATTATGGCTCCCTTGCCGTAATGCTTCTCGATCTGCGCCAATACCTGATCCAATGCTTTGAGTTTTTCGTTATCCATGCAAAATCTCTCCGATTATTTTTTTCTGTGTTTATTTGATCTGTTTATATAACAAAAACAATGCCTGCGTGATCGCTCTGTGCGTGATCTCCGCCCGCGTCCCCTTAAACATATACTTATATACGTAAATCGCTTCTTTCGTTCCCGCTGCAATATAACAAAGACCTACCGGCTTATTTGTATTGTCGGAAGCAGGCCCTGCAATGCCCGTCGTGGAAAGCACGACAGAACATTCTCCCGTTGCCAACAGCCCTGCCGCCATCTCATAAGCCGTTTCGTCCGAAACCGCGCCCTGCTCTTCCAGCGTCCCGGCAAGAACTCCAAGCCGCTTGCGCTTGGATGCGTTTTCATAGGCAACAATACTCTCAAAAAGCACTTCGCTCACCCCCGGAATTTCAATCAGGGATGACGCAACACCTCCGCCCGTAAACGACTCCGCTATACTCAGTTTTTGACCGCGAAGCTTTAAAAGTTCATATACGCGCCTGTTGAGCGGCGTATCGTCGATCGCATAAACATACTCGTTCAATCCGCCCGTTATGATCCTCTGCGCTTCATCGACCTGCGTCTTGGGTGCGTCGCTGTACAGAATTTCAATGCGGATATCCCCGTCCTTTTCCTCTGTATTGAATTCAACTGCTCCTGCCGCCGCTTTCGCTTCTTCCAAAACTTTGCGCAACAGATCTTTGGGCACGCCGCACGCGCGCACATAAGCGCTACCGAAGTGAACGGAATATTTTTCTTTCAGATACGGCAGCACCTCGCTGCGCACAAGCGCAGCGCCGCCTGCACCGAACGGCAGACAGAAAAAATATTTTTTCCCTGCCTCCAGCACTGTCCCCGTGAAGGAAGTCCCCTTTACAAGTTCGCAGACTTTCCCGCGCATTTCTGCCAGTCGGTCTTCCTCGGAAAACAAAAAAACGTTGTCAAAAAAATTCTTGCATTCTATGACCGTCTGCGCAAATTCGTGCACATCGTTATCGCCGAGGATCAGATATTTGTCGATCGCAAAGCCGCCGTCCGCCAGAACTTTTGCGCCCGCCTCAAACTCATCGCCGCAAAATTCTTTTCTTTTGTTCCGTACAACTATACAGACGTTTTTCATTGCTGTTTCTCTTTAAAAACCGCCTTGTTTTTTACAATATATCCCGTACCCGACCAGATCGTCAATACCGCCGCAATCCCCAACGTAACAATGCCGATTCCGTTCAGCACACGGCTTGCCTGCAATATACCGAAAAAATCCGCCCCGGCCAAAAGCATTGCGATCGATATATCCTGAAACGTCGTCTTGACCTTCCCGACTTTGTCCGCCGCCAATACGAGTCCCGTTGAAGCTGCCACCATGCGGAATCCGCTCACGATCAGCTCCCGCGCCAGGATCACCGCCACACATACGCCCGCATAGATCAATACCCAGTCCGCACTCCAAAGCACCGTCAGAGTTTCCTGCCGCACCAAAAGCAGTATAAATGCTGTAGAAACCAGTACCTTATCCGCGATCGGATCCAGGAATTTACCGAGGTTGGTAACCAGATTGCGCGAACGCGCAATGTGTCCGTCTATAAAATCCGTACATGCCGCCAACACAAATATGATTGCCGAAATAAAATAATGGTACGGTATGACATCCAGAAAAAAGATCACCGCAAATACCGGAATCAGCAATATGCGCGATAATGTAATTTTATTTGGCAGATTCATCGTAGTCCTCCGTTTCGCCGTACAGATCGTAACTGTCCGCTCTATTTATTTTGACCATGTACCGCTCTCCCTGTTCCGCCTGCGGTGCAAAAAAATATACTTTTCCGTCGATTTCCGGTGCGCTCCAATACGTCCGCCCAAAAAAGCAACCTTTCTCATAATCGATCCCGTCGCATAGAACTTCGACCGTCTTACCGACATAACCGTGCAAAAACTCTCCCGAGATCTCTTTTTGCACCCGATACAAGGCGCGCACCCTGCGCTCCTTTTCTTTGGCGGGGATCTGCCCCTTCAAGCGATATGCCGCCGTTTCAGGCTCCCGCGAATAGGCGAAAAATCCGCAGTTCGTAAGCTTTGCTTCTTTCAGAAATTCTCCAAGCGCTTCCGACTCCTCTTTCGTCTCCGTAGGAAATCCCGCTATAAACGTGGAGCGGATCGCGATCCCTTCCACACGCTCACGTAATTTTTTGATAAGTCCCAGATATTCCGCACGCGAACCTTTTCTGTTCATCAGTTTCAAAATGCGGTCTTCGCTGTGCTGCAACGGTATATCCAAATATTTGATAAGTTTCTTGTTTTCGGCAAGCTCTGCGATCAGGCCTTCCCCGATCACGTCCGGATAACAGTACAGCAAACGAATCGACTGAATATTCTCCAGCGCAGACAACCGCCTGATCAGTTCCACAAATTTATTTTCACCGTACAGATCTTCCCCGTAACGTGTCGTGTCCTGCGCTACGAGGATAAGTTCGGACAGTTCGCCCAAACTTTCCGCCTCTGCAACAAGCTTTTCCATCGGATAAGAACGATACCTGCCGCGTATCTTCGGGATCAGACAATAGGTGCAATGATTGTTGCAGCCGTCCGCAATCTTCAAATATGCATAATGCAGCGGCGTCGTCAGCATCCTTTGTCCTTCCCATTCTCTGCCGCTGTGCACCATATTCACCCTGCCCTCTTGATACGAACGCTCGATCGCCTCGAGCAGCTTGTCCGCATCGTTGCAGCCGAGAAACACATCCGCTTCCGTCAGCGTCGGGAACAGCTCTGCCGAAAATTTCTCCGGCAGACATCCCGTTACTACGATCTTTTCAAGATTCCCGTTCCTGTATGCGTCGCAATCCAATACGGTGTCGATCGCTTCTTTTCGCGCAGAATTCAAAAAGGCACAGGTATTCACGATCAATACGTTTGCCTCGGCTATATCATCGGTAATGCAGTATCCTTTTTCACGCAAAATACCTAAAAGTCTCTCCGCATCCACACGGTTTTTATCACAACCGAGCGATACCATACCGAATTTCTTCGTTTCAAGCATTCTTATTCTCCGTAATCGCCGTATTTACTGTCAAATTCTTCCTGCGTCAAAAGCACTTTCCGCGCCTTCGCTCCGTCAAACGCCGAAATATACCCCATGTTCTCCATCCACTCGATGATCTTTCCTGCCTTCGGATACCCAACCGAACAGCGCCTTTGGATCATCGAAATAGACGCCTGCCCGATCGAAACGACATAACGAAGCGCATCGATATAAACCGCTTCCACACTGTCGTCATCTCCGGAATCTCCGCCGCCGGTTCCGCCTTTTTCGTTGTTAATATAGTCAGCCACCCGATCGTCGAAATATGCTTCGTTATGACTCTTGATGTAATCGACGACAGCTTCGATTTCGGGATTTGTAACATATGCGCCCTGTACTCGCTTCGGGAATGTCATGGACGCCGTCCGATACAGCAAATCGCCCTGACCGAGAAGATTCTCCGCACCCGATTCGTCCAAAATCGTACGGGAATCCACTTCCTGCGTAACTTTCAGCGCAATACGCGTAGGCAAGTTGGATTTAATGACACCCGTAATGACGTTGACCGACGGACGCTGCGTCGCAAGAATCAAATGAATTCCTGCCGCACGCGACTTCTGCGTCAGCCTCTGAATCCTGTCTTCCACATCCTTCTTGGCTACAGACATCAGATCGGCAAGCTCATCGATAATAATCACGATCTTCGGAAGCATTTCTTCTTCCGGTTTCAAATTCGCGTTGTATTCGTTGATCTCACGAACCAGTACACCGCTGCGCGTCTTTTCTTTGAACAACGTATACCTGCGCTCCATTTCCACGATTGCCCAGTTCAGCATCGTTACGACCTTCGCCGGATCGTTGATGATCTCATTGATCATCAGATGCGGAAGTTTATCGTAAATATTAAATTCTACCTGTTTCGGGTCAACCAATATTATGCGCAGCTCTTCCGGACTGTATTTATACAGCAAACTTATAATGAGTGCGTGCAAACATACCGATTTACCCGAGTTTGTAGCACCCGCTACCAAAAGGTGCGTCATCTTTACGATATCTCCGCAAACCGGTCTGCCGCCGATATCCTTTCCGATACCAAACTCCAACGAACCGGGCTTCGCGTTCACAAAATCAGGCGAAAGAAGCAGATCTTTTAATCCGACCGTCTCTTTCTTCTCGTTCGGCACTTCGATGCTGATCAATCCGCTCTCGTAGTTGATCTGTACATTGATACCGTCTTTTGCATGCAGACGCATGGCAAGCTCGTTATTGCAGCCGAGCACGCGTGACGTGGGGATATTTCCGGGTATATTGATCTCATAACGGGTTACGGAAGGCCCGCGCGTAACGCGTTCCACTTCGCAAGGAATTTTCAGAGCCGCCAATGTCTCGACGATCGTATCCTTGCTCTGTTCCACTTCTTCCGTATTTACAGAATTTGCCACGTTCGGATAATCGCGCAGCAAATCCAAGGACGGCGCTTTATATTTAGCATAAACATGCTTCGGTCTCTGTTCATCCTTGGCAGGTTCTTCCGCACGCGAAACACGATCACGTCCCCGCGATAATCCCGCATTTTCCGGCTCTCGCCTGCTCTGCACCTGGTTCATTGCGTTCGGAACAGCAGACTCTTCCGGAGTATCATCATCAAAAAGGTTCACGGCGGAATCAAAATCATCCGTGATCGGCTTCAGCCCGGATTCTTCCTGTTCCGATGTATCCGACAGGCGATCCGCGCGTCTGTTCTCTTCACTGCGCCTCGGCGTTTCCGTATTCCGCATCCGAGATGAAGCATCGCTGTCTGCCCCCATATCGGGCATCCGTGATTCCCGCGGCGGCACTTGTCCGCGGATCCCCGCAGATTCCCCGCGCGTCAGGCTCTCTGAAGTATCGTCTGTATTTGCCCCCTTCTCTTCCCGATTTTCATTCACTGCCGCTGTTTCGTCTATACCGCGGCGCCCGGGCAGACTGCCAAAGCCGACTCTGCGCATTGTCTCCGAGACATCTATATTCTGCTTGTCCGCCTTCTCTGTATCCTTCTGATTCCCGGACACAAAAGCATCGCGCCTTTCAGGTTCCTCAAATACCGGACGATACGTTTGCGGCTCAGGATTTTGCACTGCTCCCGCACTGAATGAATTGCGAACCGGATCCTGTGTTTGGGAGGATACCGAATGATGCGCAGGCTTTTCGCCTCGCGAAGAAAAATCTGTCGGAACATCATTACGATAAAAATCTTCCGTTTTGCGGGTCTGTTCCGCCTGTGATGTCGTATCCGTAACGATCTTTTTCGGCCTTTCCGAATACGAAATATTATTCTCCGTTCCGTCCGCATACAGATCCGAGTATGTCTGGGCAGGTTTTTCTTCCTTTGCCGTCTGCTCTGTCTGTATGATATGCTCTTCCTGCGCTTTCGGCGCCGGGGTACGCGGCGTACTCAGTTCATGACCTTCCGAAAAATTACTGCTGCCCGGGGCACGGAAATTATTCGAATATTGCTCACGGCTGATCGCTCCGCGGTTCGGATTGTTGAAATAAGAGTCTTTATCAAATATACCGTTGGATGTATAACTGCCGAACGGTGCCGGTTCCGCGGGTTTAGAAGAACGCGACGACGAATAGGATCCGCCCCCCGATCCAAACCTTTCGTTATACCAACTGTAGTCGCCCGAACCTTTACGGTCCGGATACAAAATACTGTGGCTTTGCGCATACGGACTAACGGGCGCGCTCTGCGGCTGATTTTTTGACGCCCTGCGTTCCTCTTCCGCCCGTCGCGTTTCCTGCCGCATTTCACGCTTTGTCTTCATATCAAACTCGTCGCCGATCGCATACAGACGCTTGGAACGCGCCGCCGAATTTTCGGTAGTCTGCGCATACATCTGCGAAGGCTGTGCCACCGTCTGCTGCGGCTGCGCATAAACCTGTGATGACTGCACATTTCCCGTCTCCGATTTCTGCTGTACCGGGTCTGCATAATTCAGCGAATATAAAGCAGAAGTATCCGAAGTTGCATAATCAGCCTGAGGCGGAACTTCCGTATGACGCTTCGCCGATTTCGACGCTTTCGACGCCGTTTCCGTTGCATAAATCAGATACGCCGTACCTAAAATCAACAAGGAAAATATAATATACCCGCCAACGGCAGTCGTCAGTTTTACAACCGGATACACGATCAACCCTATGATCACACCGCCCCCGGTCGTCTGGAAAAAGCTGTTTTCCCCCGCTTTATAACAGGCAGAAAGATATTCTCCGTAACTGCCGTATACAAGTCCGCCTACCGCTGCCGTAATCGTATGTACGAGACATACCAAAAATACAAACAGCAATACGCAGAACACAGCCCTGCGACGGGGTACTGCCAATTTTTTCCCTGTCAAAAGAACAACGCCGGCATAAATCAGAGCAGCAAGAACTGCGTAAGAACAGTAACCGAATGCACCCAGCAAAAATGAACTGATCGCAAACCCTATATTTCCGAAAATCACATTGCGCGAAATCAATATTACCAGTGCGATCGCTGCGAATAAAATCAGAACCAGCCCCGCTGTTTCCCGCGTAAATATCCCGTCCTTGTCTTTTTTGTTATTCTCTGAGCCTCTTCCCAAGTTATTCAATGCGTTTCTCCCTTCCGCGTTATTTCTTTTTTAACGATTTTTAATGCAAAACCGATATGTTTTCATTATATCATTTTTTTGCTTATAATTCAATTAAAATACAAGATTTTTTTGAAATTTATCGCGCGCGCATATAAATAAGATTTTCCATTATTTTCATGCAGATCTCGCCACTTTCTCTGCGCCAAATACCCACATGTTTGTTAAAATAATCATCCTCTCTTCTTTGAAAACTTAAAATCTTAAATACTTTTCCTTGCACTATTTGTATGTCGCAGAAGTATAAACTCTTATACATTTTACTATTTGGGATACATTATTTTAGAAAAAAAGAGCCTCCGCTTTTTGCGAAGGCTCTTTTTATTCCAAAGTGCACGATTTGTTACATATCTTCTTTTTCATTGCTCCAGGAATACATCTTGCGCAGTTCCGCGCCGACCTCTTCCAGCTGATGCGAAGCTTCCAACGCGCGTTTCGCAATAAAATGCGCACGGCCGTTATTATTTTCCGCGATCCACTTGCTTGCGAACGTACCGTCCTGGATCTCCTCCAGAACCTTTTTCATCTCTTTCTTGGTATCTTCCGTGATAATACGTTTGCCGATTTCATAATCGCCGAATTCCGCCGTGTCGGAAATAGAATAGCGCATAAACGAGAAGCCGCCTTTATAAATAAGATCGACGATCAGTTTCATCTCGTGGATGCATTCAAAATATGCGTTTCTCGGATCATAGCCTGCTTCCACCAGCGTTTCAAACCCAGCCTTCATCAACGCCGTTACACCGCCGCACAGGACAGCCTGCTCGCCGAAAAGGTCCGTCTCCGTTTCACATTTGAACGTTGTTTCCAATACACCTGCGCGCGATCCGCCGATCCCGGCCGCATATGCCAACGCCACATCCAGAGCCTTCCCTGTTGCATCCTGATAAATAGCTACCAGGCAAGGCGTACCTTTGCCCGCAACGTACTCACTGCGCACCGTGTGCCCCGGAGCCTTCGGCGCAATCATAAATACATCCACATTTGCGGGAGGAATGATCTGCTTGAAATGAATGTTGAACCCGTGCGCAAAAGCAAGAGCTTTGCCTTCGCTCAGGTTGGGAAGTATACTCTCTTTATAAATTTTAGCCTGCTTTTCATCCGGTGTGAGAATCATGATGATATCCGCCGCTTTTGCTGCTTCCGCCGTCGTCATGACTTTCAATCCGGCCTTTTCCGCCTTCGCCCACGACTTGCTGCCCTCATACAAACCGACCACTACCTTAACCCCGCTCTCTTTCAGGTTCAAGGCATGTGCATGTCCCTGGCTGCCGTAACCGATGATCGCTACCGTCTTGTTTTTCAAAACGTTGATATCGCAATCCGACTGATAATATATTTTTGCCATTGTTGTTTCCTCCACAAATTGAATTTCCGTTTGTCTGTAATTATTATAGTACCTGCCTGCCTGTTCAGTCAAGCAAATCAACAATTTTATTTATTAATTTTACGGATGTGTTCAATCGATTTTATGAATTGATTTCTATCGAATTATGCACGCAAATAATTGCATTCCCTGAAAAAAAAATATATAATTAGTAAAAAAAATTCTACGGAGTTGATGTTTCCCATGGAATCATACGATACAGATGCCTTGATTTTACTCAGAGGCGTTTTACAGGATGAGGCGGTAGCCTCTTTTGTCCGCGCACTGCAAAACGATGACATCGCCGCTTATGCGCGTGCGGAAGAATTGCTTCTCGCAGAAGATATGCAGAACTCTTTTGCCGCCTATCTGACCCATAAAATCCTATGCGACGATAACTTGTTTGCCCGGCGCGCTTTTGCGGGAACTTTAAACAACGATATCTGCCAAGCCTATTCCCACGACCTTGCCATTCTGCAAGACATTGCAAAAAAAGCCGATAACCCTTCGGGTAAGGTTGCCCTTGCCGCCGACAGCGGTTTTCCCTCCGTCCGTTACGGCAAAGACGACGATGTCTTCGGGAAAAACTGGGGAGACGGAGAATCCCTGCAAAAGCTCGTGAACTTTTACAGGCACAACGGCTACGGTATTTACATCGGTCATAAAGCGTTCACGTTTGAAAACAAGACGCTCAAACCTGTCCGAAATACTTCAGACATTACTCTTTCAGACCTTAAAGACTATGAAGCCGAGAAAAAAGCGATCGAAGACAATACGATTAATTTCATCTCCGGTCTTCCTTATTCGAACATGCTGCTCTACGGCGATAAAGGGACCGGAAAATCCTCTACGATCCACGCCATTCTGAATAAGTACGCGGAAAAAGGTCTTCGCGCCGTGGAGATCCCGAAAGATCAGATCAAAGATATCAACGCGGTAAAAGAAGTCCTTGCAGGGCTGCCCTTTAAATTCTTTATTTTTATCGACGACCTGTCCCTGGAAGAACATGATGAAAAGGTTACTTCCCTGAAAGCCAGCCTTGAAGGAAGCCTGACGGAAAAAGGCGCTAATGTTATGATCGTCGCCACCTCCAACCGCAGGCATATTCTTAAAGAAAACTTCTCCGACCGCGAAAACAGCGTCCATGCCCGCGACACGATGGAAGAACAATTATCGCTCTCCGACCGTTTCGGTCTGACCGTCTATTTCTCTTCTACCGGAAAATCAGAATATCTTTCCATCATTCGCCAGCTTGCCGCCGATCGCAAACTCAAGACCCCGCAGGATGATCTGTTCGCTCTTGCCGAACGTTGGGCTCTGCTCAAAGGCGGAAGATCTCCTCGACGCGCAAGACAATTCATCGATTTCGCCTTCGCTTGCGAAGCCAAAAATCAGCCGATCGAATTTTAGCTTTTCGTTTCCCTGCGTTTTTCGGTATTGAAAATCATTATACGATTTATAATTTTATACAGGCGCCGTCGGCTCAAGCCGACGGCGCCTGTATTTTTTAAGCGATCCCTTCTTTATTAATCATATCCTGAAAAATTATGCCGTCTATTTGTCATCAAGTATTCTCTTTACAATAAAATATATATCCCCCGCTCCTAAAAACAGAGCAACATCTCCGGATTTTAATGAACACTGCAGATACAATTGCAATTGACGCAAAGATTCTATGTACAATGAATTCGGAAGGCTTTCCGACAGCGTCAGCGCACTGCCTTCCGCATCAAAATATTCCCTTGCTGCATATGTCTTATAAATGACCAAATTTTCGATCGGCAACAAAACTTTCAAAAACTCGTCAAACAACAGCCTTGTTCTTGAATATGTATGCGGCTGAAATACAACAAAAAGTCTGCCGCCGCAAACCTCTTTTGCCGTTGCAAGTGCCGCCGCAATTTCCCTGGGATGATGTGCATAATCGGCAATCATCTGCGCCCCGTTCAGTTCTCCCAAAAGTTCAAACCTTCTGCGTATCCCTCGGAATTTTTGCAGTCCGCGAACCGTCAGACTTGCATCGTATCCGTAATATTCTGCCACCGCCGCCGCTGCCAAAGCATTGTAAATATTGTGCCTTCCATAAACATTAAGCTTGATTTTGTCTAGTATCTCGCCCTTTATCCGCAATAAAAAAGAGTATTTCCCATTATTCGAACGAATATTTTCCGCCCCGACATCACACTCTTTTGTCAAACCGAACGTCAATGCGCTGTCGATCTCGTTGGCTATTTTATCTTCCCCGCAAACGATCGCCGCTTTTGCACCGCGCGCATATGTGCGGTAGGCCGCCTCCAATTGCTCTGCATCTCCGTAGCATTCCAGATGATCCGCATCCGTATTCAGGATGACAGCAACATCCGGTCTCAGATGCAGGAAATTACCCATATATTCACACGCTTCCGTTACAAAAAATTTATCTCCGCCCGAATACAAATTGCAATAATCAAAATCTTCGCCTCCGATATGTGCACTGCAACTTCCAGAACACTCCTCCAAAATATGTGCGCACATGGCTGTCGCCGTGGTTTTTCCGTGGCATCCCGCAATCCCGATCGTATTCTCAAAACATGAAGCGACCATAGCCAAAAGCTCCGCCCTGCCATATACAGGTATTCCTCGGCGACGCGCTTCACACAACTCGGGATTTGCCTCGGGTATCGCTGAATTGACGATCACGACCTGCGCATCCCCAAGATTTGCCGCATCATGACCGATGAAGATTTTTGCCCCCTCTCTTTCCAACTTCGCCGTCAGCGAAGTTGCCGTAATATCGCTTCCCGATACACTGAATCCCATCTTCATCAAAAAATACGCCAGTCCGCTCATGCTGACTCCGCCAATGCCAATAAAAAATATCCTTTGAATTTTTTCCCAGAATTTTCGCCTCATGCCCTTAATATATGCCGAATTATGGCGAAAAAAAACGAAAATCTGAAAACTTTTGAAATTTTTTCAAAAATTTTTAAATTTTTTTTGAAAGTCTATTGAAAATTCAAAAAAGTTATAGTAGAATGTAATTATTAATGAACGCCACTGCATAAGGAGGATGATTATTTTGAAAATTTCAGATGTGCGTATCAGATTCGTAAAAAAAGATGACAGTAAACTTAAAGCGGTTGCTTCGATCACCATCGACGATTGTTTTGTGGTTCACGACATCAAAGTGATCGAGGGCTCGGACGGTCCTTTCATTGCAATGCCCAGCCGCAAAACAAATGACGGCGAATTTAAAGACATCGCTCATCCCTTGAATACCGAAACGCGCGAAGAGTTGCGCAACGCGATTCTCGCCGCTTATTCGGAAGAACTTTCCAAAGCAGAGTAAACCATTTTCTGTCCCTTTCAAAAGTCTTCTTTTCTTGGGAAATGAACCGCGCATATTTTGTGCGGTTTTTGGTCTTGCCATTTTTTGGAAATCCGCAAGTTCCCGTCCATGCCGACGGGAGCTTTTATTTTTTCCTCTTTCCTTACAGTTATCAGCCCGTACGCAAATACAGACAGACAAAAAAGACGGTCATGCAGACAACGAAGGATAAACTTTTCCCTTTGTTTTAAATTGTCATGCTTGCTCATTTTTTTAATGGCAGCAGTTAAAAAATCTACCCGCAAAGTTTTTGCAGGCAGATTTTTTTATTTTTCAAATTGTCCGGCCTCTTTTCGAAACGCCTCAAAGCAAAATTTAGTGATCGAAACGAAGCAAATTTGAAATTTCTGAATCCCTTCCTTTAAGAAAAGCTCTGAAAATTCTTACAATGAAAGTTGTTTGCAAGGAAAAATTTACCATTCCGAAATCCGACAGAACGTCCGGACATTTTGTCCGGACGTTCTCTATTTTTGGGGGTGTAAATTATTTTTTACGGAATAAACGCTGTACAAAGGTAGGCAGTTCTTTATCCGCATCCGCTGCCGAAGACTGGCGCGGAGCTTGCGCTCCCTGCGGTGCATACGGCTGCTGCGGTGCAGGACGAACCGGCTGTTGGTACTGCGGTTGCTGCTGATACTGCGGCTGAGCAGGCTGTTGGTATTGCGGCTGCTGCTGATACTGGGGCTGCATAGGCTGCTGCGCATATTGCGGCTGGGCAGGCTGCTGATACTGCGGCTCCTGTTCATACTGCGGCTGACGCACCTGTTGCTGATAAGGCTGTTTATATACAGGAGGCTGCTGCCCTGCCATCGTATTGTTCAAAGGCATGCGCACATAAGAAGGCGATGCAGGCTGTGCAGGCGCTGCAGGCTGTGCAGGCGCTTCATCCGCATTGCGTTCCGGCAATCCTCTGTTCACAAAGAAATTGCGGCTCGCCACATTGCGCTCATCCTTCGGATTGTACATGTTTTCAATATGAGGGAATCCCGTCGCAATGACTGTAACTTCCACTTCATCGTTGATATTGCTGTCGATGCATGCACCGAAAATAATATTGGCAGAATAGTCCACGACGCTCTGCACAAGAGTAGCGGCCGTCTGGACTTCGTCCATTGTCAGATCGTTTCCGCCGACAATGTTTAAAATAACGCCCTTCGCTCCTTCGATCGTCGTTTCCAAAAGCGGGCAATTGACCGCAAGGCGTACTGCTTCCACGATTCTGTTCTCACCCTTCGCAACGCCCACACCCATGTGCGCAAGTCCCTGATCTTTCAGGATCGTGCGAACGTCCGCAAAGTCGAGGTTGATCAGCGCAGGATTTACGATTAGATCCGCAATACCCCGAATACCTTGTTTAAGAATTTCGTCCGCCACACGCAGTGCTTCCACCATCGGCGTGTTCTTGGGAACCACACTCGTAATTTTATCGTTCGGAATGATGATCAGCGTATCGACATACTTTTTCAGGTTCTCCAAACCTTTCGCCGTATTGTCCATACGTTTCTTGCCTTCAAAATTGAAAGGCTCCGTTACGATCGCGATCGTCAGAATTTTCAGATCGCGCGCAATCTTCGCAATGACAGGTGCAGCACCCGTACCGGTTCCGCCGCCCATGCCTGCCGTAATAAAAAGAAGATCTGTATCTTTCACCGCTTCCGTCAGGACTTCTTTGCTCTCTTCCGCTGCGGCACGACCTACTTCCGGCTCAGCTCCGGCGCCCAGCCCTTTCGTGAGTGTCGATCCGATCTGAATCTTATTCTCCGCTTTGGACAGCAAAAGGATCTGCTTGTCCGTATTGACAGCAACATAACTTGCGCTCTGAATCCCAGCCTCGATCATGCGATTCACGGCATTATTGCCTGCGCCGCCGACGCCGATAACTTTGATTCTCGCCACTCCGGACAAACTGTCCAAACTATTAAACATGGTGTTTACCCTCCGATTCCGTTAAAGAATTTGTATAAAAAACTTTTTTCGCGCTTGGTTTCCAGCGCCATATTCAAAAGGCTCAGATGCGAACTCTGCGCCGCTTTGTTATAATAAGGCAACTTCGGTGCTATTATTTCAACCACTTTGTTCAGACGCCCCGAAAGATGCTCTCTCGCTCCGCGTATGCCGGTGATCCCTTCCCCCGTCAGCAAAATCGGTTTATAATCAATGCTCGAATCGCCGAACAATTCCAGACATTGATTGATCACCTCACATAACAGATCCAGCCCTTCCTTTACCCGCTCCTTGAGCAAACGCACGGGAAGTACGTAAGACTGCATTTTATCTACATATTCGATTGTCGAATCCGATGATTCCTTGCTCGAAAGATTGATCTTCCCGATCATCGCTTCCGCCACATCAAAAGGAACATCCACCGGATCATCTCCCGTATACAGCTGCGCCGTTACGTGTCCGCCGCCAGCCGAACAGGCATTCTGATACACGATCCCGTTCCCGCAGACAACGCTGAATGTCATGGAAAGTTTGTCTATATCCAGCAATACCGCATAATCGTCCCGCGTTTCCGACGGGATCAGATACAGTGCTTCCGCCAAAGACGTCGGCAAAAATTCCGCTTTCATGATACCGTATTCCGCCAACATGTTTCGGAAGATCTCTTCAAAACGCTTGTCTGCCAGAAAATAACTCAGATACCCTTCCAGCGAATCGCTGACCATCCCGACCGGATCGATCGTGCGCCGCTTGTCCGAAGTTATATAACACACCGCACTCTGCCGGATCAGATCGTAATTCTGCTCCTCTCCGCCATATCCCTGCGAAAACAAAGCGTTCAGATCGTACGAAGTTACACGACGTTTGCTCTGAAAGCTCATAAAACAACGCTTGGTCAAGACCTTGCAGAACTCTCCCGGCACCCCGACATAGATCTCTTTGATCCGCTCGCCAAAGCTGCGCTGCGCTTCCGTCAGCGACTCGGTTACCGCCTTCTGCAAACCGTTCAGATCAAAAAACTCCGCATCCGAAAATCCGTCGTACGCTTCACTATGAATCCCCTTGAAAACAAAGGTATTGTTCACTCCGCGCTCCCCGATCAGGACAGTCACGGACGCCGAACGCACGTCCAGCACTGCTACGCTTTTGCGGCTCATTTTTCTCTCCGTTTTTCTCTTGTTTTTACAGTGTTATTATACAAACACTATTATATAGTACTTTTACTTTTTTGTCAATAAAAAAACGTTCTCCGAGCACATTTTTCGGAGAACGTTGTCATATTTTTTTATCCTAATTTTGCGGGAAAAACGTATCAAACATAGGCGGCGTGCTCGTACTGTACTGCACAGGCTGCGAATCCACCGCAATAATGTATCCGCTCATGCGCAGAATCGATCCGCTTGTCTGCATCTGCCCCAATTCTTCCTCAGGAATCTGATCCAGATCGTCCATGTTTTTATAGATTTCCAGCACGTCGCGTATCTTCTGTTCCGTATCTTTTTCAGGATTTACGATCCAGAACCCGATCCCTTCCACCGTCTGCGCATAAAACAGCGTCTTGTTGTTTTGAGGATCATTCACAATGCCCAGCGATTTATAATAGATCTTTGTTATATTGCCGCGATATCCCATCGCATCCAGTTCATCAAATAATTTATTCAGCGCCGCATAAGCCGTTTCATAACCGGATGAAACCGTAAACATTTCCCCGACTTTCTGCTCTCCGAAAGAGATGCCCTGAATTTCAATGTTGCTGCCGATTATGTTGTTTACGTTTTCGTCTTTGACGGCGATTACTTTCCCGTCATCTCCGACCACATAATATTTTCCGTTACGCTCAAAAGCAAAATTTTCAAAACGCTCGCGCACCGTCATCTCAATACGATTCGGAAAATGCTTCTCAACCGACGTAACTTCCAGATATCCGTTGCTCTCTCTCGCTACGGTCTCAATCGCGTTCGACTCATTGAAAAACAAAAAGCTCTTTTTGAGATATTGTTCCTCCAGCGTCTGCTGCATTTCCCGCGCACTCTTTTCCATTTCCGCGCTTCCGACATCGTAATACACTTCAAAACGAGTGATCGCGCATACCGAATTGAGCGTGATAAAGAATATTATCAAAAATATGGCTATTGCATATACGATGACAAACCGTTTGCTACGCATAGCGCCTCCTCTTATGTAAGATTTGTTCGTCAGACTCCGATACGGCGAATCCGCGCGCCGATCCCGCGAAGTTTATATTCGAATCCGGAATATCCTCTGTCGATATGACTTAAATCGGATACCGTACTCAACCCTTCCGCCGAAATCGCCGCAAGCGTCAAAGCCGCGCCGCCGCGCAGATCTCCCGCAAAGACGTCCGCTCCCTTCAGGGTCGGAACCCCTCGGATAAACGCGCTCCTGCCGCGCACCGTAATGTCCGCCCCCATTCGGATCAGCTCCGGTATATGCTTGAAGCGCGTTTCGAAAAGATTTTCTACAATCACCGTCGCACCCTCACATATACAGGCAAGCGCCGTCATCTGCGCCTGCAGATCCGTGGGAAACCCCGGATACGGCGACGTCTCCACCAGTTTCGGAGATAAACGCCTTTCGCTCTGTATATATATTTTATCATCTTCCGCATGAATTTTGCAACTGATTTCGCAAAGTTTATGTATAAGTGAAGCAAGATTATCCGAATCTGTATTCCGCAGAAGGAGTTCACCGCCGCACATCGCCGACGCAATGAGAAATGTTCCCGCTTCGATCCGGTCGGATATGGGAGTATATTCCACGCCGTTCAGTTTTGCAACTCCCTCCACCGAAATCACCGCTCCGCCTGCCCCCTTCACCTTTGCACCCATACGGTTCAGAAATCCGGCAAGATCCACGATCTCCGGTTCCTTCGCCGCGTTCCGTATCACCGTTCTGCCCTTTGCTTTGACAGCCGCAAGCATGATGTTTTCCGTCGCGCCGACACTCGGACAGTCCAGAACTATCTCCGCCCCGCAAAGCTCGTCGCATTTGCAGTCAATGTACCCTCCGTCCTCATCGATCGAAACCCCTAACCTTCTGAGTCCGTTTAAATGCAGATCGATCGGCCGCAGACCGATGTCGCACCCGCCCGGATAGGCTATCCTCGCTTTTCCGAACCGTGCGATCACAGACCCGAGCATAAATACCGACGAACGCATCTCCTTCGCAAGCGCCGCAGGGATCTCATGATTCGCCGCATCCGCTCCGTCGATTTCCAATTCCTCTCCTTCAAAACGTGTTTTAAATCCCAACTCGCACAGGATCTGCACCATGTTCAGCACATCCGTGATCCTGGGACATTTATGTATGACAACTTTTTGCTCCGTCAGCACCGCAGCGGCAAGAAGGGGCAGTACGGCATTCTTCGCAGACTGGATCTCCACTTCCCCGTACAGCGGTCTGCCGCCTTCAATGATATATTTTTCCATAACATACTCCTTTCGCGGCAAAACCGCCGCTTCTCTTTACCGTAAAATATTTCGCCCCGCCTTGCCCCCTGCGGAAAAACCTTTCCCTGCAATCATAATACGAATTTCCGACAAAAAAAGTTACTCCCCTCCTCTCTGTACAGACGGATTCTCGCAAAAAAATACGCCAGCGGGCGCAACTGAAATTGCGCCCGCTGGCGATCGTCAAAATATTTGCTCCGAAGCCGATATACTTGCCGCAGCACAGCTCCGATTTAATGAAAAGAGGCGCCTACGCGCCTCTTTCAAGTTTTATTTTTTAACGCTTCATCCCCGGGAATTTTCAACGGTTCGTTTCTGGAAATATTAAACAAAATGCCCAGCGCTGCCATTGTAAATACCAAGGACGTGTTTCCCGCACTGATCAACGGAAGCGGAAGTCCCGTAGGCGGGATCGATCCGCTCACGACCAGCGCATTGATGACTGTCTGCACGGCGATCGCCGCCGTAATTCCCGACGCCATCAAAAAACCGAACATATCCTTGCTCTTTGCCGCCGTACGGATCCCGAAATAGATCAAAAGCCCGAACGCGCAAAACAGTAAAACTATCCCCGCAAACCCGAATTCTTCCCCGATTACCGACAAAATGAAATCCGATTCGGCAAACGGCAGATACCTGTATTTCTGCACCGATCGAAACAGCCCAGTGCCGAACCAGCCGCCGTTTCCCAAAGCATACAGCGACTGGATCAACTGATATCCTTCCCCTTGCGGCGAACTCCACGGATCCAAAAAGGCGTACAACCTCTGCAGTCGGTACGGTTCGATGATGATCAATACCGGTACAGCGGCGGCAATCGGAAGCAGAATGATCAGAAGATGACGTATTTTTACCCCGCTTAAAAAGAGCATTGCCAACATGATCATGCCGGTACACATCGTAACCGACATATTCGGTTCAAGGATGATCAGCACACAAACAGCTCCCCCCGCTCCCAATACGGGAAGCATGCCGATAAAACGCTGCATCCGCTCCGGCTTTTCACTCGCATACGCAGAAGCAAACAATACAAATCCGTATTTGGAAATTTCCGACGGCTGAATGGTTACGGGGCCGATCCCGATCCAACGCGTTGCGCCGTAGTTTTCCACACCGAGCCCCGGTACAAATACCGCCGCCAATAGCACAAGCGAAACGATCAGCGCCGGCCATTTCAGTTTTTTCAGCTTCCGATACGGAAATATAGCCATGACCGCCATTGCGATGCAGCCCAGTACCAGCCCCGCAAGCTGTTTTTTCATGTAGAAAAACGCGTCGCCCGTTTGCTGCTGCGCCGAATAATAACTCGCCGAATACACCATCAGAACGCCGAACCCCGCCAACAGGACCGCCAGTACGGGAATTCCCCAATTCCCGCCCCGACGAACCGACCTCGTCCGCTCAATGATCGCCGCTTGCACAAGCACACTCCGTCTGAGGACCTTTCAGCTCCTCCACGATCTTTTCAAACTTTTCACCGCGTTCTTCGTACCCCGAAAAAGCATCAAAGCTGCTGCTTGCAGGACTCAGCAAAACATTTTGTCCAGGCTTTGCCATCATTGCCGCAAGACGCACCGCCGTATCAAAATCCGTACACAAGGTTATCCGTGATTCGTTTGCCCGGACCGCACTGTTTAAAAGCTTGAACCGATTTTCCCCGTACAGCACACACTGGACCACTCGGCTGTCGCGCAGCTTTGAAAACAGTTCGTCATAATCATATCCCTTATCCTTTCCGCCCAGAAGCAAAACCGTCTCCGCCTGCATACATGCCACCGCATTCAATGTGGCATCCACGTTGGTGCCTTTCGAATCGTTGATATATGTAACTCCGTTTACTTCGTCCACCGCCTGTATCCTGTGCCGCACGCCGCGCATATGCGACAGCGCCGACGCGATCACCCCGCTCGCAACTCCCGCCAGTTTCGCCGCGCAGATCGCCGCAAGCGCATTTTTCACATTGTGCTCTCCCTGCAGCGGCAGGTCGGACACATCCATGATCTTTTCGTTTTCAAAATACAATCCGCCCTCAAACAAATAAGCCCCCGACACCTGTTCCCGTACCGAAAACCACCGCACGGAACACCGCACATCCGCCGCAAAATTTTTTACGGCAGGATCATCGTAATTGAGTACGGCATACTCGCTTTCCCGCATGTTTCTAAGCAGCTTGGATTTGAGAAATATGTAATTTTCCATACTGTAATGGCGGTTCAAATGATCGGCCGCTATGTTGGTTACGATCGCCACGTGCGGACGAATACTCGACAAGGTTTCCAACTGAAAGCTGGAAACCTCCATCACGGCAATATCACTATAATCCAGTTCGTCTACGCACGCCGTTAACGGGAGCCCGATGTTTCCGCACGCCACACTCTTCTCCCCCGCCGCGCGGAAAATTTCGTCCAACATCGTAACCGTGGTCGTTTTTCCGTTTGTACCCGTAACAGCAAAAAGTGCCGCCCGCAGATACAGACATCCCAGTTCCGATTCACCGATGATCCGCTTTCCCGCCTTGCGGAACGCCACAGGCAAAGCATGATCGATCGGGATCCCCGGACTGAGCACCAATACATCGCATTCTTTGATCAGCGCCGATATCTCCCCATCCTGCACCGCCACGGCACCTTTTTGCATAAATTCCGTCATGGTTTTTTGCACCGTTCCTTCTGAAACATCGTCATACATATAGACCTGTGCGCCGCGCTTCAATAAAAACGACACCGCCGCCGCACCGCTTTTCGACATACCCGCTACCAGAAATTTCTGATTCTTGAAATACATTTTCCGACCTCCGCTCGGATCTATCGGACGAAAATTAAACAGATCAATCCCGCCGCCGCCGTAATCAGCGAATATACATACGCGATCCTGCTTTCCGAATATCCCTTCTTCTGAAAATGATGGTGCAGCGGCGCCATTAAAAACAGGCGCTTTTTCGTCCGTTTATAGTATATTACCTGAAGGATCACAGATATGCCCGAACACACAAACATTATCCCGATGATCGCTACATACAGAAGATTTCCGGTAAACGCGGCAATCGCCGCCGCAAATCCGCCGAGACTCAGCGATCCCGTATCCCCCATAAACACCGTCGCCCGGTATGTGTTGAAAAGAAGATAGCCCGACAGCGCCCCGCAAAGCATCAGACTGAGCCGTCCCAACGCTTGTCCTCCGCCCGCCAGAAAAATAAGAGCGGCAAACGCCGCAAAATACCAGAATCCCACCGATGCCGCCAGCCCGTCCAATCCGTCCGTAAGGTTCACACAATTCACCGCCGCTATAAACACAAAAGCCGCGCAGGGCAGCATCCATATCCCGATATCAAAAGAAAGACCCGTAAACGGAATATTCAAAACCGTAAGCTCGTTCAGCACACAATAGATCCCCGCAAACAGCGCGATCGCAATCTGAAAAACAATTTTCTGCCATGCGCGAAGCCCGAGATTTCTGTGAAAATGGAATTTCAGAAAATCATCCAAAAACCCCACTGCCATACATGCTCCGCCGAAAGTTACCGCAACCAAAGCATGCCTGTCCGCATACAATCCGAAAAAAAGCGCGCACAAGGCAACCGCCGCCACAAAGGAAAGTCCGCCCATCGTCGGCGTACCCATTTTCCCTTTATGCTCCTCCACATAACCCAGGATGTATTGCCTGGCTCCACGCCTTTTTAACACGGGTATGAGCACGGCGCAAAACGCCGCGCTCAATAAACCCGATGCAAGTATCATCAGAATTTCAGCTCTCATTGTTTCCCTTCTCCGACGCCAACCGCTCCGACAACATCTGCTTCACCGCCGATACGTCGTTGTAAATATGCCGCACACCCATGATCTCCTGATAATTTTCACCGCCCTTACCGGCAATCAGCAAAACATCGCCCGCTTTCAGCATATCCAGCGCATAACCGATCCCGCACTCCCTGTCTACTACGATCACATATTCATCCGAAACGCGGCGCACGCCTTCTTCGATCTGCAGAATAATGTCAAACGGATCTTCATAGCGCGGATTGTCTGACGTCAGAACACAAAAATCCGCAATTTTTGCCGCCGTTTCCCCCATGATCGGACGTTTCAGCGCATCCCTGTTTCCGCCGCAGCCGAATACGCAGATCAGTCTGCCGCCGCAGTGCTTCCGCAATGCAGTCAGCGATTTCTCCAATCCGTCCGGAGTATGCGCAAAGTCCACAAAAATATCCGCTCCGCGATACCGCGCAATATGCTCCAGTCTCCCGCTCACGCGCGGCAGTCCCGAAAGTCCTGCCGCGATCATCGGCACCGATACTCCCAAAATTTTTGCACATGCCGCCGCTGCCATTGCATTGTACACATTATACAATCCAGGCATATGCAGACGGATATCGTAAAGTTCGTCAAACAAGTTGATCACAAAAACACTTCCGTCTATATCTTCCCGAATATCTACCGCAAAGACATCCGCAGGGTTTTCCAGCCCGTAGCTATATGCCTTTTCACAAAAGCTCCCGATCTTCCGCCCTTCTTCATCGTCGTAATTCAGCACCGCAAATTTACACCTGCCCGGCTGAAACAGCTTTTCCTTTGCCGCCGCGTACGCGCCCATTGTCTTGAAAAAATCCAGATGGTCTTCGGTAAAATTTGTGAAGATCGCCGCTTCAAACTTGATCCCGTCTGTCTTTCCGAAATACAGTGCGTGCGCCGAAACTTCCATGACCGCATACTCGATCCCCGATTCCACCATGTCGGCAAAGATCTTATACAAAAATACGGGATCGGGCGTGGTCAGCTCCGGCGAGATCTCCTTATTCGCATAGCGGATCCCCAGTGTCCCGATGTTCCCGCACTTATACCCCGCAGCCGTCAGTACCGACACGAGCATATGCGCCGTGGTCGTTTTCCCGTTCGTGCCCGTGATCCCGATAATCTTCAGCTTTTCTTCGGGATGCCCGTAAAAGGCGGCGGCAATCTCTCCTACCGCACTTCTTCCGTCTTTGACGATCACCTGCGGGACAGGAAAATCCAATTCCCGTTCCACCACCAGCGCGACCGCACCCGAAGCCAACGCTTCCGCCGCGTAATCGTGCCCGTCATGCTCGCCTCCCGCAAAACATACAAACAAGTCCCCGTTCATGACATGTTTGCTGTCCGTACTGACACCTGTGATCTCCTTCTCCGCAAAGCGGACGCATCTTTCGCTATGTACCTTCCGCAATAATTCTCCGAGTAACAAAATTCTGCTCCTTATGTTTGATACGGGGCTATGTTTTTCAATTCGATGATGCCCCTGAATATTTCCGCCGCCGCGGGCGCCGCCACGACGCTCCCGTAATACGCACCCTGCGGTTCATCCACGATCACCAAAGCCAGATACTGCGGATCGTTCGCAGGGAAAAATCCCAGAAAAGACGATACATACTTCCCTTGCGCGATCGCTCCGTTTTCAAATTTCTGCGCCGTTCCCGTCTTTCCGCCGACCCTGTATCCCTCAATATACGCTTTACTCCCGCTCCCGTTCGCCACAACGCCTTCCAACAAAGACGCCAAAATTCCGGACGCCTCTTCACTGATCGTACGATTTTTCAGAACGGGCTCGATCGTCTCCCGGATCTTTCCGTCCGAAGAGTAAATTTCTTTCACCAGCCGCGGCTGATAATAATACCCGCCGTTCACCGCCGCGGCTCCCGCACACGCAAGCTGCAGCGCCGTTACCGCTACCGTCTGTCCGAATCCGATGCGCGCCAGATCGCAATCCCGCACCGCACTCTCCGATACCAACATTCCTTGCGCTTCCCCCGAAAAATCGATCCCCGTCGGTTTTCCGAAATTGAACAGCTCCAAATAATCATAAAAAGTTTCCGTTCCCAACGAGAGCGCTATATCCGTAAAGCAAGGGTTGCAGCTGTTGTTCAGCGCTTCCGCCAAAGTCTGGTTGCAATGTTTTCCGTTCGCATGCGTGCTCCAGCATTTGATCGTCGTCCCGTCCACCGTACGCGTCCGCGAACTGTTAAAATGATACTGCAAAGAAAATGCCGCAGAATTTCCCTGCAGATATTCTTCAATATTTGCCGCCGCCGTTACGATCTTGAATGTCGAACCAGGTTCGTAAATGTCCGAAATCAAATTGTTCCTGGAAAGTTCGTTCAAAAGTTCGGGATCGTCGCGCGGTATGTCGTTGAGATCATACGACGGACTTTCCGCCATCGCCAGAATGTCAAACGTATCCGGATCCAGCACCACAATCTGCGCATTGACCGGCGAATACTGTTCATACAACTTTTGCGCCGCCGCTTCCGCAAGCTGCTGGATCCCGTAATCGACCGTCAGCCGAAGGTTCAGCCCGTCCGCCGCCGGATAATAGACCGCCGTGCCGTCCACTTCTGCCCCGACCAGATCCGCAGGATAGGCGATCTCCCCGTTCACGCCCGCAAGATATTTGTCGTAATATTTTTCCAGTCCCGTCAACCCGCTCCCGTCCGATGACGTGAATCCGAGCACACGGGACAGAGTCGTCCCGAAAGGATATATGCGAGAATTGTCCCGCGCATAGTATACTCCCGGCAGATCAAACTCTTCCAGCTGTGCCGTCTTTACCTTCTCCACGCGCCGCACGATTGTGATCTCCGACACTTTTTTCCCCGTGAGCTTTTCGTACAGTTCCGTTTCGTCCAACGAAAAAATCGACGCCAGCGTTTTTGCCGTATATTCTTTGTCTTTGACCGCATTCGGTCGGACAAACACCGAATAAGAGGCATCGTTTTCCGCCAAAACTACCCCGTTCGTATCCGTAATTTCACCCCGCGCCGCGATCACCGGGATCTCACGCGTCCATTGCCCGATCGCTTTCGCTCGCAGTTTTTCCCCTTCCACGACCTGCACGTAAAAGAATCTGCCGAAAATTGCCAAAAAAAGAAAGGTCATTGCCAGCATTGCGGCAAATAACCTCTTTCGTAAAAGCGTTGCGGACACCGCGCCCGCCTTATGTTTTGTCTTTCCGATCTCTCTTTTCCTTCCTTTCAGACATAAAAAAATCGGTCTGCCCGCAGCCCTAACCAAAGGCCGCCCGCGAGACCGATTTCGTTCGTAAATCTTTCAGTTGTCAGTTGCGTACCATGCCGAGTTCTTCTTCCGCACGGCTGATGATCGACGAATCACTCGTAAGTTCCGCGATCTCATCTTTCAGAGCCTGCGACTGCGTCATCACGGAATTCAGTTCCGCTTCCCGCGCCGATATGCTCGAATCCAGATTGTTCAGCACGCTCGTATTGATTATGATCAGCGCCAGAACCACCCCCACGACGATCGCGTAAACGCACATCAGCAGTTTCCCTTTCGCCGTCATCGAGTAGCCCTTTTTCTCTTCTTTCGCCACGCGCTGTTCGTCGCGGTAAAGATCACTGCGATACTGGATCGTCGTCATCGTCGGCGTCAGATCTTCGCTCGCTTCCTCCGCATATGCAGTCTGTTGTGCCGGCTGCTCATATACAGGCTGCTCATAAGCAGGCGCTTCATAGGCAGGAGCTTGCGGTTCCATGACCGCCGCACGATTGTTGATCGGCGAATCCGCACGGAATATATCTTCCGTTACCCGCTGATGGGTAAACTGCGGCACCTGCTGCTGTTCCTGCTCACGCTCCGGATACAGCATGGCGCGCGCATACGATTCGGGAGAATCGTAAACCGGCTCCGCATAGTCCTCCTGTACGGGCGCTTCGCCCATGATCTCTTCCGCCTTCTTCAGGTCGGGATTGATCAGTTTTTTATAATTATCCGAGATGCGCGAATTAAAATTCAGAGCCTTCTGCTCTTCCGTCATTTCGGCAGGCTCCGCCCCGCCGCTCAGCTTTCCGTATGCTTTCAGCGAACTGTCCGTACGTTCATTCGTCCTTATCCTTTCCAAAACGCCCGTTGCCATGTTGCCCTTCTCCTTCATTATATTCTCAAACTTTTTCCGCTATTCGCAATTTCGCACATTTGGATCGGGAGTTGTCCGCCAATTCCTCTTCCGTTGCTGTCAGCGGTTTTCTGGTGATAATTTCAATTTCTTTCTTCTTTCCGCACACGCACACCGGCAAACTCTTATCGCAGATACAATCCGTTGCCATGTCCCGGAATACGTTTTTTACGATCCTGTCTTCCAAAGAATGAAATGTCAGGATACAGATCCTGCCGCCCTTTTTCAGGCGCCTCGTCAGTCCGCGAACCGCATCTTCCAGTCCGCCCAACTCATCGTTCACTTCGATGCGAATCGCCTGGAATGTCTTTCGCTCGCACGGGCCGTTGTGCTGAAACTTCGCCGGAATGCTTGCCTCTATGATCCGCTTCAGTTCTCCCGTCCTGGTGATCCTGCCTTTCTCTCTCGCCCGAACTATGTTCGCCGCGATCTTCTTTGCAAATTTCTCTTCCCCGTATGCGTCGATGATCTTCGCCAGCTTTTCCTGCGAATACGTGTTGACTACGTCTTCCGCCGAAAATGCCGCCTGCGGATTCATCCGCATATCCAGCGGCGCGTCCTTCATGTAACTGAATCCGCGAGATACTTCATCCAACTGAAAACTCGATACACCGAAATCCAGCAAAACTCCGTCCAGCTTGTCCGTCCCGTCCTCTTCCAGAACCGCCGCAAAATCTTTGTAATTACTTTTGTATATCCTGAACCGCCCAGCAAATTCCGCCAGCCGCTTCGAGGCCGCCTCGATTGCACAATCATCCAGATCCGTCGCAATCAGCCTTCCGCCCGGCGCCGTCCTTTTAAGAATCTCGTACGAATGCCCGCCGCCGCCGATCGTTCCGTCAAAATAAACTCCGCCATCTTTCAGTTTAAGCCCCGCCATGCACTCTTCCAGCATCACAGGCTTATGCGAAAACGCTATCATTCTTTTGCCTTTTTCAGCGCGTTCAGCTTCGCAAATACCGAACTGATATTCATGTTCGCCGTGTTCTTCGCAAACCGCTCCGCAGGCTCTATCCTTAAATAGGAAGCCGCCCCCGTGATCACGATATCTTTATCGATCTTCGCGTACTCCTTCAATTCGGCGGGAAGCACGATCCTTCCCTGATTGTCTTCGCTGACATCGTATACCATCCCGGTGAAGAGTGCGATCGCGTTCTGCACTTCTTCATCAAAAAATGAAGCTTCCCCGAAAGAATCCAGAATCTTCTGGTACTCTTTCTGCGGCATCACATAAACGCTTTCACCCGGTCCGAACGCCAGCTTGTAATCCGCGCCCAGCTCCGCTTTGAATTTCGCAGGAATGCGTATTCTGTTTTTATCGTCCAACCGGTTGTTGAATCTTCCGTTGAAAGAATACACCTTCCCTCTCCCCCGTTGTTGATGTATTCATTATATCACCACTTTTGACCACTGTCAACCACTTATCTGTTTTTTTTGAAAATTTTTTCTGTTTTTTTATTGAAATGCAGGGATTTTAAATAAAAACAAATGTTTGTTTATTGAAAAAATACCTTATTATAGACTGTTTCATTCTTATTTTTATCGGTTCCTTGAAAAAAAGGAGGTATTTTGTCGATTTTTCTGCAATTTTCAGAACATATGTTTAATATTTTCCGCAGGTGGTCAGCCGTCCCTGAAATTCCGTCAAAAACGGGACATCCGTAGTAATTTCGGATTTGATTTTTTAAAAAAACATAATGCGTACAGCCCAGCACCACTGCGTCGAATTTACCTTCAGGCAAATGGCGGGACAGATCTATTTCGTCAAAATCGGGAGCCGTCCTCTCCACTGCCCGGGCAAGGTCGTCGGGTGCATACGTTACAATTTTTGCTTCGCGCGAATTGGCTTCGATCAGCTTCTGAACGCGTATGCTCGATAAAGTTGCGCGCGTTGCCGCCAGCAACACCGTCCCCCCGCGCGCGGCAGCCGACGCGGGTTTCACTGCAGGCTCGATCCCTACGATCGGGAACGTAAATTTTTGCCGCAGTACATCCACGCATTCCGCCGTAACCGTATTGCATCCTATGACCGCCGCCCGAACCGGATACTGCGTTATTTTGGCAAACGCATCCAATGTCAGCCGTAAGATCTCCTCTTCCGTTCTGCCCCCGTAAGGAGCATTCGCATTGTCTCCATAATACAGACATCTCTCGCCCGGACATAATCGCTGAAATTCTCCCAAAACATTCAATCCGCCGATACCGCTGTCAAAAAACACAATATATTTTTTCTCCACTTTCCGCCCCCTGTTTTTTCCTTTTCCGAAAAATATATGAAATTTCGGAAGAATAAATTACACATTTCGCCAAAAAACAGTTTACAAGCCGATTTTTTTATGATAAAATAGCTGAGATATTAAATGAGTAACCATTGAAAGGAGAAGCAAAGTGCCTAACATCAAATCTGCGAAAAAACGCGTGGTCGTAAACGAAAAGAAGAATTCCCAGAACAAAATGATCAAAACTTCTGTGAAGACCGCCATCAAAAAGTTTAATGCAGCTTTGGCCGCAGGCGACGCGGAAGCTGCTGAAAAGCTGCTGCCCGAAACCGTTTCTGTCATCGATTCCGCTGCAAGCAAGGGAATCCTCCACAAGAACAACGCGGCAAACAAAAAGTCTGCATTGGCGAAAAACCTCAACGCCCTGAAAGCAAACCCGAAAGCTGCTGTTCAGGAAGAAGTCAAAGCGGAAGAAGCAAAGGAAGCAGAAACCGCTGCTCCCGCTGTAGAAGCCCCCGCTGAAGAAAAGCCCAAAAAAACCAGGGCAAAGAAAACGGAAAAAGCTGAATAATTTCAACATTCCAAAGAACGCAGTTTCTACTGCGTTCTTTTTTTATGGCCGCAGTGTTTCAGTGTTTTGAATATCCATGCATTGTTTCAGCTTTTGAATATCAAGTGCTGTTTCGGCATTTTGAATATCCCGCACGGATACCCTTCCGACCGATCCCTCGGCGCCGCCGCCCGATCATCCTTGTGCGTTCTTTCGGCCGCCGAGCATCGACTTTTTCCGTCTAAGACAATTGTCCGGTAATTTGATGCACAGCACTGCGCCGCAAAAAAGAAAAATTACCTTATCAGCTCAGCTTTTTAAAACTTTAAAGCGCATCAAAAAATGCCGCGCTTAGAGGGACTCTTGACGGCAGGTCTTTCGCAGCGCAGCCGTTTTGTCGGTTTTTCCAAAACAACAAAACGCGATTGTAAAAAAAATAATATACCCGCAGAAAAATTTATGTGTAAATCGTTTGTATTTTCAATGAAATTGTTTATAATGTATTTATCGATATAAATAAGTCGCACGCGCGACGAACCAACGCTAACAGGATAAAAAAATGGCAGAATTGAAAAAAGAAGAAAAAATCATTGAAATCGTAAACGTCTCGAAGATCTTCGACGAAACCGCAGCCGTACAGGACATCAGTTTCTACGTCCGTAAAGGCGAATTTATCACTTTCCTCGGCCCCTCCGGCTGCGGAAAAACCACTACTTTGCGTATGATCGCAGGTTTTGATATCCCCACTTCGGGCAAGATCCTGCTCAGCGGAAAAGACATCACCAATCTGCCCCCGAACAAGCGCCCCGTCAATACGGTATTCCAGCGCTACGCTCTGTTTCCTCATTATAACATTTACGACAACATCGCATTCGGGCTGAAACTCAAAAAAGTTCCCGTTACCTACATGAACGACAAGGGTGAAACCTACACAAAATTGCAAAAACTGACGCGCAAAGAAATTGATGAAAAAGTTCGCGCAGCTCTCGCCGTCGTCGACTTGGAAGGCTTTGAAAAGCGAAGCGTATCCACTCTCTCCGGCGGTCAGCAGCAGCGCGTTGCTATTGCGCGCGCCATTGTCAATGAGCCGGAAATTCTCTTGCTCGACGAACCTCTCGGCGCCCTTGACCTTAAAATGCGCAAAGAAATGCAGATCGAACTCAAAGAAATGCACCGCAAACTCGGCATCACGTTCATCTATGTAACGCACGATCAGGAAGAAGCCCTTACAATGAGCGATACAATCGTCGTCATGAAAGACGGCCGCATTCAGCAGATCGGTACCCCTACTTCCATTTACAACGAGCCCGCCAATGCCTTCGTTGCCGACTTCATCGGCGACAGCAACATCCTCAACGGCACCATGGTCGATAAACTCACCGTACGCTTCTGCAACAAGAATTTCAAGTGCGTCGACGATTACGAAAAAAATGAAAAAGTCGACGTAGTCGTCCGACCCGAAGACATCGTTATGACCGAGCCCGAAAAAGGCATGCTCACAGGCCGTGTGGTCAGCGTCGTTTTCAAAGGCGTTCACTATGAGATCACCGCCATGGTCGGAAGATCTGAAATGGTCATTCAAAGTACCCAAAGCCGCAAGATCGGCGATGTCATCGGCATGAATATCAGCCCCGACGATATCCATATCATGAAAAAAGAATTTACCGTCAATCAGTACGACGGTTATATCACCAAAAGAAATACGGTCGTTTTCGGCGACGGAGAATTCGACTGCGACGTTACGACTCTTTATCCTGGTTCTCACCTCGATGAAGAAGGTTATCTCATCACCGCAGACGGAGAAAAGATCGACCTCACCGATGTCGACGTTACCGTTGAAGTCGGACTCGAAGACATCGAAATCAGCGACAACGCCGATGAAGGCGGCGCTCGCGGACATATTGTCCAACTCATCTATAAAGGCGATCACTATCAGTATATCGTCCGCACGGAAGAAAATGAAGAGGATTATGTTTTCGACATCCCCGACCTGTGGAACGAAAACGATTACGTCAGCATCAAGATCAAGCCGGAAAACATCCATCTTCGTCTGAAACAGGAGATCAAATAACATGGAACGCATTCATTTTTCACGCAAACAGCTCTGTATACCTTACGGACTGTTCCTCGCTTTATTTGTCATTATCCCCATGCTGCTCATCCTGTTTTACGCCTTTACAAAGGAAGTCAACGGCTCCTTGTCCTTTTCGTTTTCAAATTTCATAGGATTCTTCACCAGCCGTGCAAAACTTTCAACCTTGCTCATGAGCATCACCATCGCCATTATTTCTACGGCTCTGTGCCTTCTGATCGCTTACCCTGTCGCTTACATTCTTGCACGCAGTTCCTTCCGTAAAAAGAATGTATTGCTCATGATCTTTATCTTGCCCATGTGGATAAATTTCGTGCTCCGCATTACCGCTCTGCGCGAACTTCTTGATCTCATCGGGCTGCTCGAATCACAAAATTACCTCAATACCCTCATCGGCATGGTTTATGACTTCCTGCCGTTTATGATCCTGCCCCTCTATACCACCTTGGAAAAAATCGACAAAAGCTATCTCGAAGCCGCTGCCGATCTCGGCGGAAATAAGTTTACCGTCTTTACAAAGGTTACTTTCCCGCTTTCCATGCCGGGCGTCATCTCCGGTATCACCATGGTTTTCATGCCGTCTATGACAAACTACGTCGTCAGCGATACACTGAGTAATTTCAATATCACCATCCTCGGAAAACTGATCGACGAATACTTCACTACCTACGATAACTGGCATATGGGCTCCATGATCTCCATTATCTTGCTTCTGATCATCTTCCTGACAATGCTCGCTACCGGCGGTTTCAAAGACAACGAAAAGGAGGCCCGCGGGACAAACCTATGGTAAAAAAAGTTTTATCCGTCGCCATTTGCGCGATCGTCCTTTTGTTCGTCTATGCACCGATTCTCCTGCTCGTCGTTTACTCGTTCGACAAATCCAAAATCATCAATATCCATGAATTTTCTTTTTCGTTTGAGCTCTATAAACAGCTGTTCCGCGACAAGAAAATCATGCAGATCCTTTTCAATACGATCTGGCTCGCCCTCGCGGCAGCCGGCCTTTCCACCGTTTTAGGGACTGCCGGCGCGATCGGTATCTTTTACAGCCGCAAACGCATCGCAAAACCTCTCAATGCGGCCTCCCAGATCCCCGTGATCAACGCTGAAATTGTTACCGCAATTTCCCTTGCGCTGCTGTTTTCCATGGTCGCCCTCTACCGCACTTATTTTTCTCTCATTATCGGGCACATGGTACTTTGTACCCCGTTCGTCGTTCTTTCCGTCCTGCCTAAATTAAAGCAAATGGACTCCAATACTTACGAAGCCGCGCTCGATCTCGGTGCCAGCCCCGCACAGGCACTCTTTAAAATCGTTATACCGCAGATCTTCTCCGGCATTCTCGCAGGATTCATGCTTTCCATTACGCTCTCGCTGGACGATTACATTGTTACCGCTTTCACAAAGCCCAAAACATTTGACACGATCAGCACCTATGTCTATAATGCGGTCAAAAACGGAACAAACAGTTCCACCCCTGCCCTGCGTGCCCTTTCGGCTCTGATCTTCGTTGTCATGATCGTTATCGTGCTCGTCATCAATCTGCGCGCAAGAAAACCTGCTAAAAAAGGAGCCTGATCATCTATGAAACGTATTTTATCTGTATTGGCAGCCCTTTTGATCACTGTGCCTTTGATCCTTTCGCTCGCCGCATGCTCTTCCGAGTCCAAAAAACAAGTCTTGCGCGTTTACAACTGGGAAGATTATATCAGTACTTCCAAATCCGGCGACGAAGAAGAGTCCGAGGACGATTCCGTTCCCGATCTCATTGCGGAATTTGAAAAAGAATACGGTGTTACGGTCGAATATTCAACCTTCGGCACCAACGAAAATATGTACAACGAACTGAAGATCAATGCCGCAGACTACGATCTTGTCTGTCCCTCCGATTATATGATCATGAAAATGATCAACGAAGATATGGTTGAACCCTTCAGCCAAGAATTCATCCAAAACGGAACTTACTCCAAATACGCTTCCCCGCTTATTAAAGAACTCTTTGAAGAAAACGGTTGGACACAATACGCCGCCGCTTATATGTGGGGAACGATGGGCTTTGTCTATAATCCCGCTTACGTCGACGCCGAAGATCTCTCTTCCTGGGCAGGCATATGGGACAGCAAGTACGCGAAAAAATCTACCATCAAAGACAGCGTGCGCGATTCTTACTTTTTAGGCGTCGCTTACGTATACCGCGATGAACTCAACAGCCTTGCCAGCGAATATTCTGCAGGCAATCTGGACAGCACCGAATACAAGAGTGCCCTCGAAACCATCATGAACCGTACCGACGAGGAAACTCGCAGCCGCGTCAAAGATGCGCTTCTCGAACTTAAACCCAATCTCTATGGCTTTGAAGTCGACAGCGGCAAACAGGACATGATCACAGGAAAAATCACGATCAACTTCGCCTGGAGCGGAGACGCCGTTTATGCTATGGATGAGGCGGAAGATTCCGAAACAGGCAACCCTGTTTATCTTAACTACGCTATTCCCAAAGAGTGTACGAACATCTGGTTCGACGGCTGGGTCATGCCCAAAGGTGCAAACACGGAACTCGCCGAGAAATTTATTGACTTCCTCTCCCGTCCCGAAAATGCCGTAGCCAACATGAACTACATCGGCTATACAAGCGCGGTAGGCGGCGACGCAGTGTTCGACGAAATGGTCGATTGGTATGACGAATCCGCCGATCCCGAAAACCGCGGCTTCGACGAGGCCGGCAACGCTTTGCAAAAATACGACCTCAATTATTTCTTTCAGGGTACAGGCGATTACGACGATTACATTATCTATGTGTCCGAAGAGAACCTCAACCGTCAAATTTATGCGCAATACCCTTCCGCATCTGAGTCTGACAACGTGATCCTGCGCAGCGCCATCATGAAAAACTTCACCAACGAAGAAACGGCAGCTGTCAACGAAATGTGGGAAGAAGTAAAGGGATTGCCGATCCCCGTCTGGGCTTACATCGTCATCGCTGTCATCGCGGCAGGCATTATCATCATTGCCCTGTCCTATGTCTATAAAGGCAAAAGAAAAAGCGCAAAACCCAAAAAAGGCTATCACCGCGTCCCGACAAAATAATGGTTCTGCATAAAATACATCCTGCTCATGTCGGCCCGCCCCTTTGAAATATTTTTGAATTTTGCGCATTAAGCAAATTTTAAAACATTACTCTGTTAAATTATAATTTTTTGTGCCTACTTTTATGGCACCGACAAAAAGGAATATCATGAAAAAACTTGTAATTCTGGGACAAGGTCCCGCAGGCATTTCAGCAGCTCTCTATGCCGTTCGCGGCGGCGCCGATGTTACAGTGATCGCCAAAGATTTCGGTGCGCTCGCCAAAGCTGACAAAATTGAAAATTACTACGGCTTCGAACACGGTATTGCCGCAAAAGACCTTATCGAAACAGGCATAAAACAAGCAAAAAATCTGGGCGTGAATTTCGTCAAAGGCGAAGTGTGCGGGATCGAATTTGCAGCCGACGGATACGATGTCAAAATTGCCGACGGCAGTACGATTTCCGCCGGCGCCATCATCATTGCGGTCGGCACCTCCAGAAACGTCCCTGCCATCGAAAACATTGAAAAATTCGAAGGAAAAGGCGTCAGTTACTGCGCTATCTGCGACGGATTCTTTTTCCGTGGAAAGAAAGTTGCCGTGATCGGCAACGCCGCGTATGCCCTGAGCGAATACCACGTTCTCAAAAATATAATCGACAACGTTACAATTCTGACAAACGGCGCCGAACCGACTTTTTCCGACCCTATCTGCAACACAAAAAAAATTCAGAGTTTTCAAGGAGCCGATAAACTGGATGAGATCGTGTATACCGACGGCACACGCGAAACTTTTGACGGCGTGTTCATTGCTTGCGGTTCCGCCGGTGCTTTCGAACTTTCCAAAAAACTTGGCATGGAAACCGCCAACAATAAAATCGTTACGGACGAAAACCGCGCAACCAATATCCCCGGTATATATGCGGCGGGAGACTGCGTAAAAGGCCTGCAACAAATTGCCAAAGCTGTTTACGACGGAATGATTGCAGGTACCCAAGCCTTAAAATATCTTAAAAGCCTTGGTTAAAATTTTTCTGCGCTCTTGCAGCTTTTAAATCTTCTCCCTTTTAAACGGTTATCTCATCTCAGCAATTAAGACTTCTGCATCTATTTTATGCTTAAAGCCCTTACCATGCTTTACGATTCCAAGAATGTCTGATCTGAGCATAGCGCAATCTTTGTCTGTTGATTTACCGTAATAATTTTACAGCTATTTTAATTTGAAAAGTTTTATAACAAAACAAGCGGGGCGCCGTGCAAAATATTTTGCACGGCGCCCTTCCCGTTTTTATGTCAAATTTAAAAAATTACCATATTATGTCAGACATAATACTTCGCAAATTGCCCTAATCAGCAGAAATATCGAATAAATTTTCAACTTTATCCAAATCTTCATTCTCGGCTTCCCTAATTTCCGAATAGGCAAAAGGCTGGTTCAATTCCCTGTACTTCTCCTCACACAGCTTGCGAAACGGAAGAAATTTCACTTTATGCTCGGGGAAATATTTTTTTACAAAGCGTGCTAAATTTGTAATTTTCTCTTCCGAATCATTCTTACCCGGCACAAGGACATTGGTAATCTGCAGATCTTTGTCCTGTTTGCGGCATTCCGCAAAAAATGTATCATACACAGACAAATCATCCGTTTCCTGATTTTTAACATCGCAAAGAATCGAATCCGATGCGGCAATCAGCTCGCTGTCGCAAATATGACCGTTCGTTTCAACACAGACATGTATTTTTTGCTCATGCAGCCCTTTCGCCAGCGCCAAAAAAAATTCTCTCTGCAAAAAAGGTTCTCCGCCGGACAGGGTAACTCCTCCCCTGCGAAAATATCCTTTGTACCGCAACAGCTTATTGATAATTTCACCCGTTTCAACACGCTTGCCTTGTTTAAACAATGTCTCCGGATTATGACAAAACGGGCATCGCAGATTGCACCCGCTGAAGAATACAATGCACCGCAATCCCTTTCCGTCCACCCCGGAACCGCAATAAACGGAATCTATATATCCTGTTGTTTCAGCCATTCTTCTATACCCCTCTTTTTATAATCTCCCTCATCTCAACCCTTTCTCATGCTCTTTTTAAATCATTCTCCGTAATCCGCACGATCAAAATTCTCCGATTTTTGAGAATCTCCACACGACACCAAACATAATAATACCATTAACGCGATTCGTACAGAAATAACGTCCGACAGTTCTTTGCCTGAATAAGTTTTCGTTGCCGTCTGTTCGTGCAATTCCATCATCAGCTCGCCAGGCTTTCAATAGCCGGCCTTTTTTCCGCACAACTTTTCCCAAAGCAACAGCCGCGCCGCAAACGACGGCGCGGCTGAACTCAGCTCTTTTATTGCTCAGACACGTTCATGGTACGTGCGCTTCAGTACCTCTAACTGATGCGCCTTGGACAGCTTATGGAAATTAACAGCATATCCGGAAACACGGATCGTGATATTCGGATACAGTTCGGGATGCTCCATCGCAGCAACCAATTTTGACCGATCCAATACATTTACATTCAAATGATGTGCACTCTGACCAAAATATCCGTCCAGCATATCCGTCAGATTTTCAGCGCGATCTTCCCTGTTTTCGCCCAGTGCAGAAGGTACAATCGAAAACGTATTGGAAATCCCGTCCCTGCAGTACTCATAAGGCAATTTTGCAACCGAATTCAAGGAAGCCAAAGCCCCGCTCAAATCACGATTATGCATCGGATTTGCACCCGGCGCAAACGGCTCACCCGCAGCCCTTCCGTCCGGCGTCGCGCCCGTCTTTTTACCGTAAACTACGTTCGACGTAATCGTAAGAACGGACAGCGTATGCTTTGCTCCGCGATATGCCGGCGTTTTCTTCAATTCATCGGAAAATTCACGCAGCAGATCTTTTGCTATATCGTCTACACGGTCATCATCGTTGCCGTACTTTGGAAATTCGCCTTCGATCTTAAAGTCGCATATGATGCCTTGCTCGTTATAAACAGGAGTTACCTTTGCATACTTGATCGCAGACAGTGAGTCGACCGCAACCGAAAGGCCCGCCACACCGCAAGCCAGGAAACGTTCCACTTCCGTATCATGCAAAGCCATCTGGATCTTTTCATACGCATATTTATCGTGCATATAGTGAATCACGTTCAGCGTGTTCACGTACAGTCTGCAAAGCCATGCCATATACTTATGATACGCTTCGCGAACTTCCTTATAATCCAGGACGCCTTCAAAATTCTTTCCTTCGGGAGCAAGCTGATTTCCGCTCTTTTCATCTTTGCCGCCATTCAAGGCAAGAAGCAAAAGTTTCGCAAGATTGCAACGAGCACCGAAAAACTGCATCTGTTTACCGATCTTCATCGCCGATACACAGCACGCAATGCCATAATCATCCCCGTAGATCGGACGCATCAGATCGTCGTTCTCATACTGGATCGAATCCGTATCAATGGAAACTTTCGCGCAGAATTTCTTGAACGGTTCCGGCAGATTTTCCGACCAAAGTATCGTAAGATTGGGTTCCGGGGCAGCACCAAGGTTATACAACGTATTTAAAATACGATAACTCGTCTTCGTTACAAGCGTCCTTCCGTCTTCACCCATGCCGCCGACGCTCTCCGTTGTCCAGGTCGGATCTCCGCCGAACAAATCATTGTATTCGGGAGTGCGAAGCTGCCGCGTGATTCTGAGTTTTATGACAAAATCATCGATCAATTCCTGCGCCGCTTCCTCGGTAAGCGTTCCGTTCTCCAGATCACGCTCAATATAAATATCCAAAAACGTGGAAACTCTTCCAAGGCTCATTGCCGCGCCGTTCTGTTCTTTGATCGCCGCAAGATAAGCAAAATACGTCCATTGGATCGCCTCTTTCGCATTCTGTGCCGGTGCAGAAATATCTACCCCGTACATTTTTGCCATCTCTTTCAGCTTCTTGAGAAAATCGATCTGTTTATACAACTCTTCCAGCGCACGAATATTCTGCTCATCCATCAGCTTCTCGCCGTACGCCTTTTTGTCTTTCGTTTTTTCCTCAATCAGTTTATCGACACCGTACAACGCAACGCGCCGATAATCCCCTATGATCCTGCCGCGCCCGTATGCATCCGGAAGTCCCGTCAGCAGCCCCGCATGACGAACCGCTTTCATTTCATCCGTATATACATGAAACACCGCATCATTATGCGTGGTCTTATAGCTGAATTCTGTCTCTACGATATCCGAAAGTTTATAACCGTATGCCTCACAAGCCTGACGCGCCATACGGATTCCGCCGAACGGATTTACCCCGCGTTTCAAAGGAGCATCCGTCTGCAAGCCGACGATGATTTCATTTTCCTGATCAATGTATCCTGCAGGATATGACAAAAGCGATGAAACACGCTCCGTATCCACATCCAATACGCCGCCCTTTTCACTCTCCTCTCTCAAAAGCGCATTGACTTTCTCCATCAACTTCTTTGTACGCTCTGTCGGCCCGCTAAGAAAGCTATCGTCCCCTTCATACGGCGTATAATTCGCCTGTATAAAGCTACGCACATCAATCTTGTTTTCATATTCGCCTGCTTTAAACTCTTTGCTCATTTCCTTCGTCTCCTTTTCGAGAATAAAAAAGCCCGGACAGCTTATTTTATGCTGCCCAGGTGGTCGGCTTCCGACACTTTTCGCTCCCACGCAGTTTATCTGCAAAATCCACCAGTCGCGAAAAGCCTTTTATCAGATACACAATATCTTGTGCCATCTTGCTTTTTACACATACAGTATAACCGTTTTTTTTGATTTTGTCAACGAAATTATATTAAAATTCCGCGCCAATTTTGACTGCAATTTCAGCATTCACTGACCGTTGTATTTTTGAATATCCCCGCCCCGTTTAGAAGCCGACCGAAAAAAATCCTCCGTTTATACTTTCAAATGAAATGATGTCAAGATGTTTCCATATGCGCCTTGCAGATCTTAATCCGCCGATAATCTTGTAAAGATCTTCCCGGGATATTGACGCAAGAAGATATGGCTTGAAAAGCAGAATCACTTGTGAAAAAACACAGAACGGCAAATGCAGTCTCCTCATTTTCCCGTTTTTTCGATACATGATTTTCATGATTCCACCCAGATTTCGACAATATCTCCCTCCGAAGAACAAACTTCCAACAATTTACCGATCACTCCCGATTGTATGCATGCTATGATCTGCCCGAAATCAATGTCTTTTGCAGGATTCCTTCCGTCAAAATTGATATTTTTCAACATCGGCTCCGCCAACGAAACCGGCAGATTCATCTTTACGCTGTCGCCGTCCGATGATACAATATTTATTTTTAACAGCGTTTTGCTCAAATCTACTTTTTCCCGCACCGCTGCCTCACTCGCCGGCCTTTCGACCCCCAACAAATCATCACAGGCAATATGAAATGTCTCAGCCAAAATCGGTATTAAAGCAATGTCCGGGGCACAGATATCTTTTTCCCACTTCGATATTGCCTGCGGCGTAACACTGCATTTTTCAGAAAGCTGCTCCTGTGTCCATCCTTCCTTTTTTCTGTAAAATGATATTCTTTGTCCAATCGTGTTCATAACAGTTCTCCGTTTTGTTTTTTATACTATCATTTTAATCTCAAATGCCTCCTATGTCAACAGACCATCGGTTGAATAAGGCAGAAACCTGGTTGACAGAATTCAACCAGGTTTCAAATTTATTGCCGCCATTATGGCAAATGTTTTTCCAGTCAATCAAACCTTTATAAATTTTTTATCCGAAGCGGGAATGCCTTTCGAATCTGCAACAAAACGCTCGACCCTCATATGCAGAGAATATTTCTCGCGAAGCGCAGCAATCTTTTCCATCAAAACTGATGCATGATGCTTATCTAGTGCCTCCTGACTTTCCCATCGATCGATCAGCAGTACCGTTTCCGCATCCTCCGCCGGGAAAAAGTATTCATATTGCCTGTTCCCTGATTCAGCTCGTATCTCTTTGACGATTCCTTCCGACATCATTTCCTGCGCAAATTTTTTCGCACTGCCATTCTCTCCCGTATAATAGATATTTATAACAATTTCCATTTTTTGCCTCAGTCTCCAAAACATAACCGCGCAGCGTTACTCGCCGTGCGGTTATGTTTTTTTGAATTATTTAAAATATTTTACACCGCTTTCAAACAATTTCATGTCGAAATTGCCGCAGCAGTTCTTATACAAATTCTCGCCGGTACGCTCGGTATGCCCCATCTTACCGAACACCCTTCCGTCAGGCGAAGTAATACCCTCGATCGCCCAAGCAGAACCGTTCGGATTGAAAGGATATTCCATCGTAGGTTTGCCGCTCAGATCACAATACTGCGTCGCGATCTGTCCGTTTGCCGCAAGTTTTTCCAATTCCTTGGACGGAGCCACGATCCTGCCTTCACCGTGCGATACAGGCACCGTAAACACATCCCCGACCTTGCACGCGGAAAGCCATGGAGACTTATTCGAAGCGACGCGAATATCTACAAGCGTGGATACGTGCCTGGATATATTGTTATACGTCAGCGTAGGACTTGTCGACTTCAAAGGCAAGATCTCACCGTACGGAACAAGCCCTAATTTGATCAGGGCCTGGAAGCCGTTGCAAATTCCGAGAATAAGCCCGTCGCGCTCGTTCAGAAGTTTCATAACTTGTTCGGCGATACGCGGATTGCGGAATGTCGTCGCTATGAACTTGCCACTGCCGTCCGGCTCATCGCCGCCCGAAAATCCGCCCGGGAACGCAATCATGTTGGCGCGCGCAATCGCATCCGCAAACGCTTTCACGCTCTCCTCGATATCTGCTGCACTGCGGTTTTTCAGAACAACAATTTCGCTCTCCGCTCCCGCCAAATTGAATTTACGTGCCGTATCCAGTTCGCAGTTCGTACCAGGGAAGACAGGGATAAATACGCGCGGTTTTGCCGCCTTCGTCGAAATATTCGTATAACGTGTGCTTGCTTTGAAGTCGACATCCTTTGCCTTACCGCTCGCCGCCGCATGATTCGGGAAAACATTCTCCAGCGTTGCGCAAAATGCCGTTTCCGCCTCTGCAAGCGAAACTTTCTCTTTGTCATAGACAAAGTCGGCTTCTGTCGTCTCGCCGACATAGATCTTCGGGCAATGCAATGCATCCGGATCGTCCAAAGCGACCAGGATTTCGCCGTAATGTTCAGAAAGCAGGCAATCGCAATCCCCTTCAAAGCGGAACCCGAACCCGTTGCCGAGGCAGGATTTTACGACCGCCGATGCGATACCGCCATTTTCAACGACCGTCGCAAAGCAAATGTTCTTGCTCAAAATATTGCGGTGAATCTCACGATACATATCCGCCAATTCCTTGAAATCAGGGATCTTATCAAAATCTTTATGCATCGGGATCCAGTAAATTTTCTGACCCTTTTTCGTTACGACGTTTGTGATCAGCTCGCTTGCTTTTGCAGGCGCCAAAGCAAAAGAAATCAACGTAGGAGGTACATCGATATGCTCAAATGTGCCGCTCATGCTGTCCTTTCCGCCGATCGCACCGAGTCCCAGTCCGATCTGCGCATACAGCGCTCCCAAAAGCGCCGACAAAGGAACACCCCAACGCTTCGGATCACGATTCAACCGCATGAAAAATTCCTGGAACGTCAGGCGGATCTCATCATAATCACAACCGCTGGCAATCAGCTTCGCAACAGATGTTACTATGCTGTAAATTGCTCCCGTAAAAGGACTGCTGCTCATAAGATCTGCACAATACCCGTAAGCGGATACCGTAGCCACATCCGTCTCTCCGCCGCAGATCTTTGCCGCCATCGAAATGGCAGGCGTAAGCTGTTTCTTCCCGCCGAACGGCATATACACGCTGCGTGCACCGATCGTCGAGTCGAACATCTCCGAAAGACCTTTCTTCGAGCATACATTCAGCCGACTGAGCGCTGCCAGCAGATCATCACGGAATTCTTTACGTTTGAGATCAAAATAAGGGGTAACGTTATCGTCAATTTCCGCCGAAACCACCTGCTTGACACCGTTCGTATCCAGAAAATCACGGGAAATATCGACGATTGCCCTGCCCTTAAACATCATTTTCATACGGCGATCATCCGTAACGACCGCAACGGGCGTTGCTGCAAGATTCTCCTTCGCCGCCAGACGAATAAATTCGTCTTTATCCTTTGCATCTACGACAACCGCCATGCGCTCCTGCGATTCGGAAATCGCAAGTTCCGTTCCCGAAAGTCCTTCGTATTTCAAAGGTACTTTATCCAGATCGATCACAAGCCCGTCCGCAAGTTCTCCGATCGCCACCGAAACACCGCCAGCTCCGAAATCGTTGCACTTTTTGATCTTGCGCGTAACGTCTTTATTCAAAAACAATCTCTGCAGTTTGCGCTCCGTCAGCGGATTTCCTTTTTGTACTTCCGCTCCGCACGTTTCTACCGAGTGAGAATCATGCGCCTTGGAGGAACCCGTGGCGCCGCCGCAGCCGTCGCGCCCCGTTTCTCCGCCCAAAAGGATGATGATATCCCCTTTCTTCGGCTTTTCACGGTACACCATATCACGGCGTGCACCGCCTACAACAAATCCCGTTTCCAGGCGTTTCGCTTTATATCCCGCATGGTATACTTCGTCAACGATGCCCGTCGCAAGACCGATCTGGTTACCGTATGAGGAAAAGCCCGCCGCAGCCGTCTTTGTGATCACGCGCTGCGGAAGTTTCCCGGGCAGCGTATCTTCCAGTTTCTCGCGGGGATCCGCACTGCCCGTAACGCGCATCGCCTGGTACACATATGTCCTTCCCGACAAAGGATCACGGATCGCACCGCCAAGACACGTCGCAGCTCCGCCAAACGGTTCGATTTCCGTCGGATGGTTGTGCGTCTCGTTCTTGAACATGACCAGATACTTTTCTGTCTTCCCGTCGATCTCCGCATCGATACAGATCGAACATGCGTTGATCTCATCCGAAACGTCCAGATTATCCAGTCTGCCCTCTTTTTTCAGCTTTTTGACCGCAATCGTCGCAATATCCATCAGACAGGGATATTTATCTTCACGCTTTGCGTTGAATTCATTGAATAAATCTTTATACAGGCCGTATGCCTTTTCGATATGCGCATTGTTCGAATGAATGGAAATATCCTTGAGTTCCGTTGCAAACGTCGTATGACGGCAGTGATCCGACCAATACGTATCAATCACCTTGACTTCCGTTTCCGTCGGGTTTCTGCCTTCTTTTTTAAAATAATCGCGGACAAATACGAGATCTTCCACACTCATCGCAAACCCGTTCTTTTTATGGTATTGCGCAATCTCGTTTACGGACATATCGATAAAGCCTTCAACTTCCGGAACATCGTGCGTCTGCATCTTCGCACGCGCCAGCGTCTTCGGCTTATCCAGCGATACTTCCGAACTTTCTACCGGGTTGATCAGATGCTTTTTGATCCGCTCCAGTTCCGCATCCGTAACACCCTTCACGGCAAACACGCGCGCGCATTTGATGAGCGGACGGTTTTTCTGCGTCAGAAGCTGTACGCACTGCGCCGCGCTGTCCGCACGCTGGTCATACTGCCCGTCCAGAAAAGCAATCGCAAAGACTTTATAATCTTCATCCAACGCCAGATCTTCCCGATAAACGTTGTCCACGGGAGGCTCGGAAAACACATTCACGATCGCGCCTTCCAGCTCCGCTTCGCTGATGCCTTCCACATCATAACGCAAGATCTCGCGAAGATCTTCCACACCGATCCCCAACTGCGTTTCCAGATCGTCCCGTATCTTCTTCGCCTGTAAATTCTCTTTCTTTTCTACATAAATTCTGTATATCATTGCGCTCTTATTCCTCTGCGTTGTATTTGATCCCGATATCTTTTCGGTACTGCATTCCGTCAAAGTGTATCTTTTCAATATTCTTATACGCCTTTGCACGGGCTTCTTTCACCGTTTTCCCCTTTGCACATACACCGAGCACCCTGCCCCCGTTTGTCTTGAGGACTCCGTTCTCCATTGCCGTTCCCGCATGATACAAAAAAACGTCTTTATCCAAATCACCGATCGTGATCTCTTTACCCTTTGCATATTTCTGCGGATAACCGCCGCTCGCAAGCACAACGCACACGCACGCGCCTTCTTCCCATTCGATCTTGACGTCCGCAAGCCGCTCGTCCGTTACCGCCTGGAAAATTTCCATGAGATCCGTCTTCAGCATCGGAAGCACAACCTGCGTTTCCGGATCACCGAACCGTGAATTGTATTCAACGACCTTCATCCCTTCGGGCGTCCGCATCAGACCGAAATACAAAACACCTTTGAACGGCCTGCCTTCCGCATTCATAGCCCGAACCGTCGGCAGAAGGATCTTATTCATCACTTCTTCCGCGATCTCTTTTGTGTAGAACGGACAGGGCGTAAACGTACCCATTCCGCCCGTGTTCAAGCCCTTATCGCCGTCCATGGCACGCTTGTGATCACAGCTCGGTATCATCGGCACGATCGTCTTGCCGTCCGTAAACGTGAGAACGGACACTTCCTCTCCAGGAGTAAATTCTTTACCCGTAAGGAATTCTTCCACGACGACTTTATTGCCCGCCGTTCCGAATGCTTTGTCCAGCATGATCTGCTTTAACCCGTCTTTTGCCTGCTGCAGATTTTCGCAGATGAGTACTCCTTTCCCGAGTGCCAACCCGTCTGCCTTGAGTACAACGGGGAATTTTCCCTTTTCCACGTATGAAAGAGCCTTTTCATAATCGTCGAAAATCTCATACGCAGCCGTCGGAATCCCGTATTTTTTCATCAGGCCTTTGGCAAATGCCTTGCTCGATTCAATTTCCGCCGCCTTCTTATTCGGCCCGAATACGCGATGACCGCGGCTTTCCAATTCATCCGCAAGTCCCAAAGCCAAAGGATCATCCGGCGCTATCACCGTGTATTCCACGTCTTTATGTGCATCGACCCAGTCTCCGACCGCTTTCAGGTCGCAATAATCCACATTCACGCATTCGGCAAGCTGTGCGATCCCCGCATTGCCTTTCATGCAATAGATCTTACCGACAGACGGACTTTTTGCCAAAGCCGCAACGATCGCATGTTCTCTTCCGCCGTTTCCGATAACCAGTACGTTCATTTTTCTCTCCCGCCGCTCAGTGATGGAACAGGCGCATACCCGTAAACGCCATGACCATGTTGTATTTATCGCAAGCTTCGATTACCAGATCGTCGCGCACCGATCCGCCCGGCTGCGCCACGTACGAAACTCCGCTCTTTTTCGCGCGCTCGATGTTGTCCGAGAACGGGAAAAATGCGTCGCTTCCCAACGACACGCCCGTGATCTTTGAAAGATATGCCTTCTGCTCTTCTTTCGTAAACGGTTCCGGGCGTACCGCAAAATATTTTTTCCAGACATCGTCGCCCAATACGTCTTCACATTCGTCCGAAAGATAAATGTCGATGATGTTGTTCTTATCCGGCCTGCCTATACCTTCCGCAAATTGAAGGCCAAGAACCTTGTCGCTCTGGCGCAAATGCCACAGATCTGCCTTGTTGCCAGCAAGACGCGTGCAGTGTATGCGCGACTGCTGCCCTGCACCGACACCGATCGCCTGTCCGTCCGCCGCAAAACAAACCGAATTCGACTGCGTGTATTTGAGCGTGATCAATGATATGATCAGATCCGTTACCGCTTCCGCAGGTAAAGTCTTATTCTTCGTAACAATGTTCTTGAGAAGATCAGCATTGATCTTGAACTCGTTTCTGCCCTGTTCAAAAGTAACCCCGTAAACCTGCTTATGTTCGATCGGATCGGGTTTATAATCCTTGTCGATCTTGACAATATTGTAACCGCCCTTGCGCTTTGCTTTAAGAATTTCCAAAGCTTTTGCCGTATAACCGGGCGCAATGATGCCGTCCGAAACCTCGCGCGCTATGATTCTTGCCGTTACTTCGTCGCACTCATCCGAAAGAGCGATCCAGTCGCCGAACGACGACATTCTGTCCGTTCCCCTTGCCCGTGCATACGCGCACGCCAAAGGCGAATCGTCCAGTCCCTCAATATCGTCAACGAAACAAGATTTTTTCAGTCGTTCGGAAAGTTTCTTGCCGACCGAAGCACTCGTAGGACTGACGTGCTTGAATGAAGTCGCCGCTACCTGCCCCGTGCTTTCCTTGATCTCTTTCACCAGCTGCCAGCTGTTGAAAGCATCCAGAAAGTTGATGTACCCGGGTTTGCCGTTCAGAATCTCGATCGGCAGATCTTTCCCGTTCTCCATAAAAATACGCGACGGCTTCTGATTCGGGTTGCAGCCGTATTTCAACTGAAATTCTTTCATCGCTCTTTCTCCTTATTTATTCTTGTTTATAAGTACTTTTTCATACTTGCCGCTCGCAAGATCCGTATAGCGCACATACAGAGAGATCTTGTTATTTTCGTTCAGATTATTCCATAACGTATCCGCAAATTCATGAATATCATCCGGGATCCGGACCCGCTCGGGCTCTCCCGTGAACGTAGGGATCGGATTTCCGTCGCAGTTATACGTATGAATAAAATGTCCCAGCCCGTTTTGCGGTGCATAGGAGAATGTATAGCGGTTGCAAGCGCTGCCCGCCGCATCCGCACTCTTTAAAATGCTCAGTTTATATGTAAAATCATTGTCCGCAAAATTTAAAATTCCGCTGATGCGCGGCGTGAAATTCGGGGCATCCGGTTCAAAACAGCGCGTCTCCAATGCCTCTTCAAACGTCTTCCCGCTCATGAGATAATCGTAAACCGTGTCCGTCTGATCGCCATTGGTTACAATCACACTGTCTTTTGCCTTGCGTACCGGAGAATATATGATCAGAGAAGGGTCTTCCACTTTGCTCGCATCAAAAGGATAGATCGTGATTTCGTCCCCTTCTTCTTTGAATACACGGTTGCGGCTGTTCTCGCTCCTGCCCATGATGAAATACGCAAAAACCGCTTTCTTGCCGTTCTTGCTTTTGCCGATCACGATGCCGCGCCCCACATAGCTGTTATCCTTGATCAATTCGCCGATATCCGAAACAGAATATATATCCATTGTTTTACCCCACCGATTTTTTATTTTTCACGCTGCCGCGTCTGTTTTTATGCCATTCAAACCAATTACACACGATTATTCAGGCTTTTTCATTTGAGAATACGGACTTTCCTCCCGTCTTTCACAACCTTTCCCGTTGTCAAAAGCCGCACCGCTTCCGGCAATGCTTTGTGCTCTTCCTCCAGAATGCGCGCCTGCAACGTTTCCGGCGTATCGTCTTCCGCAACCAAAACCGCTCTCTGCAATAAAATTGCACCGCTGTCGTAATGTTCGTCCACGAAATGCACGGTCAGCCCCGATACTTTTACCCCATACTCAATTGCAGCTCTGTGCACGTTCAATCCGAAATACCCTTTTCCGCAAAAGGACGGGATCAGGGACGGATGAATGTTGATGATACGATCGGGATAAGCGCGGATCAGATTTTCCGGAACCATCGAAAGGTATCCCGCCAGCACAATATAATCCACGCCGCGCCCCTGTAATTCCGCGATCAGCTTTTCACCCATCGACTCCGCATCCGCAAAATCTTTCCGGCTGCAAACAATGCTCTCGATATGATGTTTGTTTGCTCGCTCGATCGCGTAAATTCCCGGCTTAGACGCAACAAGGAGAGAGATCTCGCAAAAGTTCTCTCTCTCGTTCGCATCTATGACGGATTGGAAATCGCTGCCTGAACCGCTCGCAAAAACCGCTATCCGTTTCACTTGATGATTACCCCTTTGCCTTTGACCGTCTCGCCGATCAAATACGCCTTTTCGCCCGTGGATTCCAGCACGCGGATCGTTTCGTCCGCATCTTTCTTGTCCACGCAAACGACCATTCCGATACCCATATTGAATGTGTTATAGATCTGCTCATCCGTCGTTTCCGACTTTTCACGCATGATACGGAAAATTTCCGGAAGCGGGTAAGAATCTTTGCGGATCTCACATCCGATTCCGTCCGGGAAAATACGCGGTATGTTTTCAATAAATCCGCCGCCCGTAATATGCGCGATCCCCTTCACCTTCACTTTGGTGATCAGATTCAGAATACTTTTTACATAAATTTTCGTCGGAGTCAAAAGTATATTGAGAACCTTATCCTTCAGACGGTCATCATAACGATCCAGATCGTGTGAATGCAGATTGTCCCCGAACAGTTTGCGCACAAGCGAATATCCGTTGGAATGGATCCCGCTCGAAGCAAGCCCGATCAGGACATCTCCTTCTTTGATACCCTTGCCGTTGATAATATCTTTCTTGTCAACGATCCCTACGGCAAATCCGGCTATATCGTATTCCCCGTCCGGATAGAATCCGGGCATTTCCGCCGTCTCTCCGCCGATCAGCGCACAGCCTGACTGGCGGCAGCCTTCCGCGACTCCCGAAACAACCGTCGCGACCGTTTCCGGCGACAATTTCCCCGTCGCAAAATAGTCCAGGAAAAACAGCGGCTTTGCACCCTGGCAAACAATGTCGTTCACACACATAGCCACCGCATCGATACCGATCGTATCGTGCTTATTCGCAAGAAACGCATATTTGAGCTTCGTGCCGACGCCGTCTGTCCCGGCAACCAAAACCGGTTCACTCATCTTCTCGCCCGCAATCGAATAAAACCCACCGAAAGACCCGATGTCGCCCAGTACGTTCCCGTTGAACGTCGTCTGAACGTGTTTCTTCATCAGTTCTACCGCTTTATAACCCCGCTCAACGTCTACTCCGCTGTCCTTATAGGATATAGCCATAACCTCTCTCCTTAATTATCATTCAAATTTGTGTTTATCCGCTTCGTAATCATGCATCGGATAAGGATATCCTGCATCAAAACATCCCGTACAGAAATCCAGGTTTGCCGTACGGCAAGTCTCTTTCAATTCTTCCACCGTCAGATAATGCAGGGAATCCGCTCCTATATACTCGCAGATCTCTTCCACGCTCTTATTCGCCCCTACAAGCTGCGAATACGACTGCATATCGATCCCCAAATAACAGGGATGCTTCACCACAGGCGAACAGATCATCATATGTACTTCTTTCGCTCCGGCGTCCCGCAGCATCTTTACGATCTTGCGGCTCGTCGTTCCGCGAACGATCGAATCGTCGATAATGATCAGCTTCTTTCCGCTGATATTCGCTCGCAAAGCGTTCATTTTAACGCTCACCGAATTCTCGCGCATGCTCTGATCCGGCTGAATAAACGTGCGCCCCACATAACGGTTCTTGGCCAAAGCCTCCACGTACGGCACACCGGAAACCTCCGAATAGCCGCGCGCCGCCACGACCGCCGAATCCGGCACGCCGCTTACGATATCCGCCTTGATCGGATAATGTCTTGCCAGAATCTTTCCCGCTTCCTTACGCGCTTCGTATACGCTGCACCCGTCTATAATGCTGTCCGGCCGCGCAAAATACACATACTCGAATATGCATGCTGCCGTATGTTTTTCACGTTCCAGAAAATAGGAATGCATTCCGCTCGAATCGACAACCAGTACTTCACCCGGCTTTACATCCCGCAATACAGTACCGCCGACTGCATCGATCGCACACGTTTCGCTCGCCACGATCACATCGTCCAGGCTCTTGCCCAACACCAGCGGACGAATCCCGTAAGGATCACGCACCGCGATCAGCTTATCCGATGTCATCACCACAAGCGAAAATGAGCCTTTAAAGCGCTTCCCCGCTTCCAGAACACCCTTGACGATGTCTCCGTTACTGTATTTGTTGATCAGAAGCGCCATGACTTCCGAATCAATGCTCGTCTGAAATACCGCATCGCCGCGGATCAGCTCCTCGCGAAGCTGCTTTGTATTCGTCAGGTTTCCGTTATGCGCCAGCGCCATTCTTCCGCATTTGCCCGTAAAAACAATCGGCTGGGCATTTAAAAGGGAACTCGCTCCCGTCGTGGAATACCGCACGTGCCCGATGGCTATATCGCCCTCAGGCAATGTGTCCAGATTCCCGTTTGCAAATACTTCGGGAACCAGTCCCATTCCCTTGAAATACCGAATTTTATCCGCGTACGCAACCGCAATCCCGCTCGATTCCTGACCGCGATGCTGCAATGCGTACAAGCCGTAATAAACAGTATGCGCCACATCCCGCGTCTCCGTACTGTAAACGCCAAACACACCGCATTCTTCATGCATACCGTCAAACGGCAGTTTTCCGTCCCGAAGATACATTCTTCTCTTCTCCGTCTTACTTTTTGGTCAGGCGGGCAAATACTTCTTTGTACGCATCTTCTACCCCGCCCATGTCTCTTCTGAAACGATCTTTGTCCAGCTTCTCTCCCGTTGTCATATCCCAGAAACGGCAGGTATCCGGAGAAATCTCATCCGCCAGAATGATCTGACCCTTAAAGCGACCGAACTCCAGCTTGAAATCGATCAGGTTGATGTTCAAAGTTTTGAAAAACTCTTTCATCACTTCATTGACCTTCAGCGCCATGTTCTTGATCGTCTGGATCTCTTCCGGCGTTGCAAGTTCCATCGCAAGCGCCTGCGAATCATTGATCAGAGGATCGCCCAGTTCATCGTTCTTATAGCTGAATTCCAAAACCGTTACAGGAAGCTTGGTTCCTTCCGGCACACCGTAACGCTTGGAAAAACTGCCCGCCGCCGTATTGCGGATGATCACTTCCAGCGGTACGATCTTGACTTTCTTCACCGCCGTCTCGCGATCGGAAAGCTCTTCCACATAGTGCGTCGGAATTCCGTGCTGCTCCATGATGCGGAACATCATGTTGCTCATTTTATTATTGATCACACCTTTCCCTGCGATCGTTCCCTTCTTCAGTCCGTTGAACGCAGTCGCGTCATCTTTATAATCGACAATGACAATATCAGGATCGTCTGTCGCAAAAACCTTCTTCGCTTTTCCTTCATACAGCTGTTCAAGTTTTTTCATATCTATTTATCCTCCAGATAATTTTAACTATTTAATTTCGCTTTTTCTCTGCTTAAAGCGCCTTTAATTCTTCCTGCAAAGCGGCATCGTCCGCCTCGATCTTTTCCGCCATCGACTTTTTGAATTGTTTCAGCTGCTCCGCTATTTCCGGATACTTCACTCCCAAGATCTGCAGCGCCAAAAGTCCTGCGTTTTCACCGCCGTTGACACCTACCGTCGCCACGGGAATCCCCGAAGGCATCTGCACGATCGAAAGCAGACTGTCCAAACCGCCCATCATATCCGTTTTGACAGGAAGCCCGATCACAGGCAGCACAGTGTATGCCGCCATGACTCCGCCCAAATGCGCCGCTTTCCCTGCCGCACAGATTATCGCTTCTATGCCGTTCTTCTCCGCATCCTTCGCAAACCGATGCGCTTCATCAGGAGTACGATGTGCCGAAATCACACGAACTTCTGTCTCTACACCAAACTTCTTCAGAACCGCAACCGCCGGTTTTACCACCGGAAAATCCGACTTGCTGCCCATTATGATCGCAACCTTTGCCATATTCCAACCTCCTGCGGCCTTGCCGCAAAATTTTTTTCGATTAAAAGCCGATAACCCTGCACATACTCTCTGCAAGGAGTTTATCATGTTTTTACTGTATATCTTATTCGGCGCTTACCTTTTAGCCGTCAATATCTACGCCTTCATGCTCGTAAAGAACCAGAAAAAGATTTATGAAGAACGCGGCGCACATTCACCTAACAAAAATTCAAAACTGCTCATCGCCGGTTTTCTCGGCGGCGCCATCGCCGCTTACGCCGCTCTCTTTATTCTCAAATTCAAAACCGACAACGTCCTGCTGATGATCCTCCTGCCCGTCCTTTCCGTACTGAATATTTATCTGATCATCCTGCTCTTTCGCAATTCTTTCTTTATTCCCGTCTGAAAAAGTAAAAGACAGGAGGAAAACGGTGTATACACTAACACCGGTCGCCAACCTGCCTTACGGTTTCGTTTGAGGTAGAATTCTCTCTTGCACTGCGGACAGGTACACTGCGCCGGCACTTATCCCTTTTGTCGGCTCCTGTGTACGCAAACCACAATCGGTTGCGATTTTTCCATTCGGATCTCTCAACATATGGCTTTCCTCTGCTTCCGTGCAAAACATTCCGCAACGCTCTTTTCGCGTTTTGATCTTATCTACAGTATACCATAAACCGACGTTTTTCGAAACTGTTTGACGCCACTTTTTCAAAAATATTTTTTACAGGGCACCATCTTGCCATAAAAAAAACACCCGTCTTTACACGGGTGTTTTTTATCATCATTTTTTGTTTGTTTCGTCCGTTTTTTCACGACTTTCCTGCAGAAGATCTCTTATCTGTGCCAAAAGCGATTCCACCGTTTCCGTAGGCGCCTGCGATTGTGCCGCCTGTGCTTCTGCTGCCTGCACCGCTGCTTCTGCAGCAGATTCAGCTGCTTCCTGCGCTTTTTCTGCCGTTTCCGATTCCTTTTTCATCAAACGATTGCGAAATTCCTCTGCAGTCTCGCGCATCCTTTTCTGCGCATTCCGCACAATGCGCAGGACCGTGAAAATCACAAACGCGTCAATCAAAAAAGTCAGAATCGCCATGATCAGGTTTCCGTAATTGAGCGTGATCGCCTGCGTGATCACTTCTCCCGCTTCATTGACTTCTTCCGGGCGCAGAACCACCATCAGTTCACTGAAATTGCCCCCCACAAGCAAAGCGATCAGCGGCTTGATCACATCGTTCACAAGGCTGTTCACAATTGCCGTAAATGCAGCGCCGACAACGACCGCAACCGCCAGATCTACTATGTTGCCGCGCGAAATAAACGCTTTAAAATCCTTCCAAAATGTGCTCTTTTTCCTCACTTTTTTGCTCATGACTCTTTCTCCTATGTATATTCCTGAATATGCTCCGCTATAAATTTGCAGACAGCATCTTCCTCCGAAAATCCGATCACACCGCTCGCCATTTCTTTTAATTCCTGCGTTGCATTCCGTACCGCGTAGCTTTGGTCTGCCATTGAAAACAAAGACCTGTCGTTGTTTCCGTCCCCGAAACAAACAACGCGTTCCGCCCCGAGTATATCCTTGAGCTTCTTCGCCGCATCACCTTTCGACGTCCCTGCCGGCATGATTTCACACCAATAATCCGTCTGGTACGTCTCCTGCTCATATATGCATCGGATATCCAGACTATGCTCCACCATATCATGCAACTCATCCAGATCATCCTTCTTCCCGATGCAGGTAAAATAAAATATATCGTCATCTCGCAATTCTTCACGCCTTTGAATCGGATGAAGCCGTGCGTCCCCCCTTCTGCGTTCCAAATATCGCTTTACTCCGTCCGTTTCCTTCCCTTCGATCCACGACACATGTTCTTTGTCGCCGCTGAAAGAATACGCCAGAGGCCATACATCAAACCGCGCAAACAGCTCCTTCAAATACGCCAGCTGACCTTTGTTAAAATGATGATTGTATAATTTTTTATGCGTCGAAGGTTCCATGATCAGCGCACCGTTATAGAGGATCACCGGCAGATTCTGCCTTAATCCCCAGCATGCCTTTGCCGCCGAATTGAGCGAGCGCGCCGTCGCGTATGTAAAACACAACCCGCGTTCATCGATCATGGCATTCAGATGCTCCAGACTATAATCGGATATTTTTTCTTTTGCCGTCAGAAGAGTTCCGTCCAAGTCGGAAATAATCAGTGTCTTCAATTTTACGCACCCTTCCATTTTCGTTCCAACACAGTATACCACAACTCTTTTCTTTTTTCAACAATTTTTATGCGACAGGCTTTTCTGCCTGCATTCCGATGCCGCGCTCCGGGACCAACAACCACAAAAATATCTCTTTTCCCTGTCTTTTCAGCGCCGCTTTACAAAACACAGTCAATATTAAAAAATGCAGTGCCGCACCCTACTATAGTATGGTGCGGCACTGCATTTTTATGATCATTTTCTATCCGAGAAGTGTCTCGATAATCTTTTCCCTGTATTCCGATACGGCGCCGTACGCACGCGGCACATTGCCTTCCGCTGTAATATCCGCCGCAATCTTACCCTTTTTCAGTACGATCGCACGATGCGAAAGCATATACGCTTCCTCTGCGTCATGCGTTACAAATACGGCCGTCCGATGATCCTCTTCCCAAAGTTTGCAAAATACATTGATCAGACGGATCTTCAATCCCGTGTCCAACGACGAAAAAGGTTCATCCATCAGAATCAATTCGGAAGGATAGGCAAAAGCACGCGCTATCGAAACTCTCTGCGCCTGCCCGCCCGAAAGTTCCGCGGGGTATGCATCCGCTTTCTCCGCAAGCTCCACTTTTTCCAAAATATCCATGATCGCGGTCCGATCGGCCCTCTTTCCCAAAACATAGCGTATATTTTCGTATACCGTCAGATTCGGGAGCAGCCTCTCTTCCTGAAATATATAAGATATCCGCTCGGGAACATTGCGGATGTTCCCTTCGTACGGAATCAGCGACGCAAGCATATTCAGCAATGTCGTTTTGCCGCATCCGCTTTCTCCCAAAAGACAGGTAATTTTACCGCTTTCAATTTCCAGCGAAAAATTTTCATAAACTTGCGTCTGCGCATATTTCTTGCAAATATTTTCAAAGCAAATATTCTTTACTTCCATCGGATCACCGCCTTAGCAACCAATCGGATCGCCCATTCGCACAAAACCGAGAGAAGCACCGCCGCAATCGTGAGCGCAAACAGCTCCTGCGTTTCCAAAAGCGCCTGCGAAAAATTCATCATACTCCCGATGCTCGCCGTCGTATGCGCCAGCGCTTCCGCCGCTATGACCAACTTTATATTCAGCGAAAATCCGCTCGCCGAACCCTCAAACAATCCCGGCGCCATGTTCGGCAGATACAGTTTGAAGATCCGATCCTTTTTGCTCACATGATACACCGCACTCATGGCAACAAGCTTCGGATCGACTGCTTCCACCGCCGCAACAAACGAGGAATACAACGTCGGAAAAATAACAATGATCGCTACCACCGCAGGAGCAATTTTCGGATTCAGCCAGATGATCAGAATCAGAATGACCGACATCGTCGGCACCGATCGTATAAACGCGACAAACGGATCGATCAGTTTGCGTGCATAGCGGTATCTCTTTGCCAGCAACGCAAGAACAATCGCCGCCACAAAAGAAAATACAAACGAATACAAGGACCGCCACATCGTATTTCTGATCGCACGCCAAAAAGACGCTTCTCCAAAATAGGCAAAAAACGCTCGCAACGATTCCGACGGAGAAGGCAATATCAGCGACGCGTCAATCGCCAGTGCGGCGATCCACCATACCAGGAAGATCACCGCTACCACCAATATCGGAAATATGCAATTGACAAGTCTCTTGTAAACTTTCATCTTGATTCGTTATACAGTATAATCGATCCCGTTTTGTTTGAGCAGATACTGCAGCAACTGAATGGTCGTCGCCGCCGTCGTATTTACCGTCTTACCTTTCAGATCACTGAGAGATTTCACTTCACTGTTGACTGCAGCAATGTAAAGATTCCCGAACACATGCGTCGAAACGAGCTGTATGTCCGATCCCTTCGAAAATACCGTCGCCGCTCCGATTGTCGGCATGATGGCAAGATCCGCGTCTTTCTGCGTATTGAAAATCGTTCCGATCTGGCCCGCCGCTACAATGTGGAAATTTACCGTGTACCCGGCAAGTTCTACCCCTTCCGTAAATACGTTTGCAACCGCAAGTGCAGGCGTTCCGTCCGGAAGATAAATATCCACCGTCGTATCCGCTTCAGCTTCTGCGTCCGCCGTTCCCGTGTAATAGAAACCTTCCGCAGGAGCACTCCCGCTCAGTCTTTCAATATAATCGTCCACCGACTCCTTGACGCTTGCCGCGCTCTGGTAGGAAAGATTACAACGCTCAATCGTCTCTGCCGTATACGTCTTGCCGGCAAGCGTTGTCAGATACCCGCCTGCATGCGCCGTATTGTACGCGGAGAGCGCTTCCACAAACGCGTCAAGATTCTCTTCTTTGCTCAGCCATTCCGCATTTCCTGCCAGTGCCGTTCCTAGCGCCGCTATAAATTCCGTGTTGGATTTTGCAAACGATCCGCGTGCGATCAATGACGCCTGCGGATATCCGTCAAAGCCCGTGATCTCTTTCCATTCCTTCTGAAAATCGATCGCTACTTCGATCTGCGGAACAAGACCCTGCCCGTTTGTAAGCGACGGTTCTCCCAATACACCGTATGCTTCCTTACCATCGTTCTGCGCCTTCTGCAAGAGCGCCACGATATCCGATTCCTTGTCGTACGACTGCAAAACCACTGCCTTCGATCCCGTCTCGTCTTCCGTTCCGCTGCCTGTACCGTTTTCCGTTCCCGTACCGCCGCAAGACACAAGTACTGCCGCGGTCGCGATCGTCATAACTAACGCAAGCAGAATTGCCAATGCTTTTTTCATTTCCGTTTACTCCTTTACCAAAATTCTCAAACTTGTGCGCGCTTCAGGCCGATCAATACTTCGAAAACAAAGTCTTCGCCGAGATCCCTTCGATCATTCCGAGCTTGCCCGTCAACGCATTGATGATCTCCTGCGGCGCATCGATCACGATCGTATGGACAAACACATTCTTCGATTTGTAGGGAATTCCCATCCTGCCGACAATATACTCCCCGAATTCGTACAGCAGCGCGTTCATCTTCTCGGCACTGTTCATCGATTCGTTGATGATACTGACAACAGCCAACCTGGTTTCCGCCATAAAAAAACCTCCCTTTTGCACGCCAAGCAAAAAGGAGGATGAAAATTCCCTTTTTATAAAGGTTTGTTTTGTATCTTCCCTTTTGCCGTCGGGCGTACCCTTCGACTCAAGTTTTAATCTGTGTGTTATTATAGACACTTTTCATCAAAAAAGCAAGCATTCTGATACCATTTTTTTCCGAACCTCTCTACAATATACCGCCGTTTTCGTCGCCTTCCTTTTTCTGCATAAAAAATTTCGCAATGCACAAACTTCGGGTATGTTCCGAAAAATTATTCTGATCGCTTTGATCGCAGTCTGCCTGGCGGCCGTGTTTCTCATCACCATGAGTTTTACAAATCAGCAGGATCATTCCCGCATCCGCCGCTTTTTAAATGATCCTCATGACAGCTTTTCTTCTTCCGCTGACGGGAGCCTTTTTGATTCCCTACAAATTCTCTCGTTCAGTCCGCAAAATGCAGAGGTCCATTCTGATTAATCCATATTCAAGATACAAAGAATCCGCCGCGCAAAATTTGCGCGGCGGATTCCAGTTCACTGCTTTTCTCGGCAGCCGACATATCCCGCGTCGATCAGCCGATATATTTATTCAGAAGTTCCATATTGTTCGCCGTAAAATCTTTCATTTCATCCGACGAAAGTTTTTTATAAGAAAGCATTGCCATATAATAGATCTGGTTTGCCACAAACTTCTGCTTGTCCGCATCCAAACCTGTAAACGCCTGCACCGCAGGGTTCGCCGTGTTGATCACGATCGTCATATCTCTGTCCGCATCCGCGCCGGCAAGCCCGTAAAATGCATTCATCTCACCGAAACGGCGCGAAAACTCCGACACGTTGATCACTGCAGGAATGTCTGCGCTCTTGAATTTCTCCGCTTTTACCGCGATCGTCGTGTTTTTAAGAGCCGCTTTGAACGATTCCACAAGCGATTTATTGTCTTCCGCATTGCTCTCTCCCTCTTTCAGGGCGCCGTCAATATCTGCATCGATGCGCAGGAATCTGTATTTACCTGTTTCCTTGTATTCGAGGTAACTTACAAAGTGAGGATCGATAAACGTATCGCAGACGATCGCGTTCAATCCAGCATTTTTAAACATTGAGATATACTGCGCCTGCCCCGCTTCATCCGATACATAGTAGATCGTTGCCGCTTCCTTCGGTTCCTCTTTCTTTTCTTCCGCTTTTTCCTCTGCCGCGCTTGTTTCCGCTTTGTCTTCCGGCTTGTCCGCCTCTTTCGCTTTGCCGACAAACTCCTCCAGCGTCTTATACTCACCGTTCAGATCCTTATAAACGATGATATCCTTGACCTTGGAATAAAAATCTTCGTCCTTGATGCAGCCAAGCTTGATAAATACGGAAATATCATTCCAGCAATTGCAGAATTTTTCACGATCGGTCTTGAACAAGCCCGTCAGCTTATCCGCAACTTTCTTTGTAATATGCTTGGAAATTTTCTGTACCTGACGGTCATTCTGCAGAAAACTTCTCGAAACGTTCAAAGGAATGTCCGGGCAATCGATCACGCCGTTGAGAAGCAACAGATATTCAGGGATCACTTCCTTGATGTTATCCGCAATAAATACCTGATTGCAATACAGCTTTACTTTGCCGCGCTCCAGCTCGACCTTGCTCTTGACCTTCGGGAAATACAAAATACCTTTCAGACGGAAAGGATAATCCATATTCAGATGGATCCAGAACAGCGGATCATGATAGTCGTGGAATGTCTTGCGGTAAAAATCTTTGTATTCGTCCTCTGTGCAATCTTTCGGATTCTTCAAATACAAAGGCTGCGTATCGTTGAGCGGTTTATCGTCCTTGCCCTGATAATTCAGATAAATATTATACGGCATGAACGCACAATATTTCTCGATCAGAGAACGGATCCTTCCTTCATCGAGAAATTCTTTTTCTTCGTCGGCAATGTGCATGACGATCTTCGTACCGCGATCCTGTTTGTCGCATTCTTCGATCGTGTATGTGCTCTCCCCGTCCGATTCCCAACGAACCGCCTTTGCGTCCGCTTTATAAGATTTCGTGAAGATCTCGATGTCTTCCGATACCATATACGCCGAATAGAACCCCAGACCGAAATGCCCGATGATCCCTTCTCCGCCCGCTTTTTCATACTTGGACAGAAAATCCGCCGCACCCGAAAAAGCGATCTGCGTGATATATTTTTCCACTTCCTCTTCGGTCATGCCGAGACCGTTATCTTCAACTGTCAGCGTTTTCGCATCCTTGTCGATCCCGATCTTGATGCAATACTCGGCGCCGTCTTCCTGCGCTTCCCCCATCCCGACAAGTTTCTTGAATTTCGTGATCGCATCCACACCGTTCGCTACGATTTCACGCAGAAAAATATCCTTGTCCGAATACAACCACTTTTTGATAATAGGCATCATGTTTTCGCTCGAAATGCGAATATTTCCTTGTTTAGCCATATTAACACCTCCCTATAATCAAAAACCCCGCACAGCGGCGGGGTTTGAATTTTTATCAGTCGTTATTTTTGTTCTGGTTTTCCAGCATCTCCGCAATGGACGCACCGCCGATTCCGCCTTCCGTCCATTCTCTGAACTCGTCATCCTCTCTGTTTTCACGCGGCTGACGTGCTCTTCTGGGTTTGCGTTCACCCTTGTCTTCACCGTTGTTCGTATTTTCACGGCGCGTACGGACTTTCGTTACTTCCGGTTCGGGAAGAAGCGCTTTGATGGAAAGAGTCATCTTCTTGTTTGCAGGATCCAGTACGAGGATCTTCGCATCGATCTCTTCCCCGATCGTCAGTACAGACGTCGGATTCTCCAGCCATTCATGCGAGATCTGAGATACGTGAACCAATCCGTCCACTCCGTTCTCCACTTCCACAAATGCGCCGAACGGTACGATACGAACAACCTTGCCGTGTACGACATCGCCTTCCGCATACTTTTCAGCAACCAGATCCCAAGGCTGGGGCTGGAGCTGTTTATAGCCGATGGAAACTTTCTTGTTCTCTTCGTCTACTTTCAATACTTTGAACTGATATTTCTTGCCGATCTCCAATACATCGGTAACATTCTTCGCTCCCGACCAGGACAGATCAGAAATGTGCGCAAGGCAGTCAAATCCGTTGACGGATACGAACGCACCGAAATTCGTTACGCGCTCTACTTTTCCTTCCACAACATCGCCCACATGCGTGTTTGCAAAGAACTCCGCTTCCTTCTCTGCCTTCGCCGCATCACGAGCTGCTCTTTCCTCTTCGAGGATCACGCGCTGCGATGCAATGATCTCCTTCTTACGATCGGATTTCTTGATCTCAAGAGCCTTCAGACGCAGTTTCTTGCCTACGTATTTATCCAGCTCCTTGACATAACCCATGCGAATTTCTTTCGCGGGTACGAACACCGAATACGTTCCCATAGACGCAGTCAGGCCGCCCTTATTGAAACCTGTGCAGGTTACATCGAATTCTTCGCCGTTGGCGATCGCTTCGATCTTGCCTTCCTCTTCCTTCATCTGCTTGATGATCTTCTGAGAAAGTTTAACAGGGTTTGCAGGAGATACGACCATCACTTCGATTTCGTCCCCAACTTTCGCCGCAAAATCTTCCGGCTTGTATTCGTCGCATTCGATCTCGTCTTTTTCAAGCAAGATTTCCTTTTTAAAATTCGGCAACAACACAGCCACGCCCTCATCTGACGCCGAAGATATGATCGCGCTCACCAGCTGACCTTTCTTCAATTTTGACTGCCCGTTGTCCATCTGCGCAACGACATCTGCCATACTGGTTTCGACTTCGTTCGTTGCCTTTACTTCCGTGTTGTTATCCATCTTAAAAAGAACCTCCTGCGTTTGCGTGTGCGGAGTCGATGCTCCGGACACAATGCCTACATTTTTAAAATTTTTTATTTTTTGATATTCGAAGCTTCCCGGATCGGAAATTCGGAATACGTTCGCACACCGGCTTTTACAGATTTCATACAGCTTGTTCGTATTGCTGCTGTTCATACCGCCGATCACGAGCATTGCATCGCTCTTTTGCGACAATTCCTCTGCCTCTCTCTGACGCTCTTTAGTAGTATAACAAATTGTTTTAAAAATCTCAACTGTTTTTTCGCAAATGTTTTCAATATTTTTAATAATTTTTGCAAATTTTTCCTCCGGACAGGTCGTTTGCGCCACAACGGAAAGATTTTTCTCTTTCAGAGGCAAAATCTCTTCCTCATCGCCGCGCTCGACAACCGCAGCTTCACCCTGACACCAACCGCAGATCCCGATCACTTCCGGATGCTTTTTTTCCCCGACTACGACTACCGTCCTGCCCTTTCCCGATTCTCTCTCCGCGATCTTCTGCGTCTTTCGCACAAAAGGACAGGTACAGTCGATCACGCGGATCCCTTTCCGCTCACATTCCGCATATACGCTTTTTCCGACACCGTGCGAGCGCAAAATCAAAGTCGCCCCATCCGGAACTTCTTCCGCGCTTTCCACCGTTCTGATCCCGCGCGATGCCACCGCCTGCGTTACACTTGCATTATGGATCAGCTCGCCCAAAAGATACGTGTTTTCCGTATCGATCGACAACGCCGTATCCACCGCGTGCCGTACTCCGCTGCAAAACCCGCTGCTCTTTGCAACCGTTATCTTCATTTTTAATTGCGTTCCTTCCTGCGTTTTTTCTTCGCCTGCTTCTCCGCTTCGATCTTGGCAAGATAATCATGCTTCGTCGCCAACATCCGCTCACGGATGCGCTCTTCCGCCTTTTCATAATCTTCCGCAGTCATCTTGATATCGTAAAAATCCGAAAAATCGATCGGGTCCCCGACCACGATCTTCGTGCGGATAAAAAGCCGCGTCTTTCGCAGGCACATCACGGGATACACAGGAACTTTCGCTTTGATCGCAAACAGCGCCGCCCCGCCTTTCAGCGGCAACAGCTCCACATCCTTCGTTTTATTGCGCGTACCTTCGGGAAACATCGAAATCTTTTCGCCTTTTTTTAAATAACGAAGTGCCGTCATGATCGCCTTGGCGTCCTGCCCGTCCCGCGAAACGGGGATCGCCTCTACTATATCGCAAAGATGCGCCAAAAACTTGCTTTTATAAAGTTCTTTTTTCGTGATGAAATGTACTTTCTCTTTCGTCGTACACGCCATATGCACGATATCCCAGATCCGGTAATGATTGCCCACCAATACACAGGCTCCGTCCTTTACCTTCTCTTTCCCGATCAGTTTATAAGGATAAACGATCTGCACAAATCCGTTCACTACTTTTTTCAAAAATCCATACGTCAGCATCTTAAACCTTTTCCTGTATCTTTTTCCGGATATACGCCAATACTTCTTCGATCGTCATTTCCGACGTATCGACAAGCACCGCATCCTCCGCCTTGCGCAACGGGGAAAATTCACGCGTAGAATCATTCCTGTCCCGCTCTTCTATCTCCTTCTGCAACTCGCTCAGGTCTACGGAATATCCCTTTGCCTTCAATTCGTCATAACGGCGCTTTGCCCGCACCGCACTCGTAGCGGTTACATAAAATTTGAATTCCGCATCCGGAAGCACATGCGTTCCGATGTCCCTCCCGTCCAGGACACAGGACTGCTCCTTTGCGATTTGCCTCTGCATTTCAACCATTTTTTCACGCACACAGCGCAACGCCGAAATATTCGACGCCGCCATCGACACCTCCGGACGGCGGATCGCTTCCGATACGTCCTCACCGTCCAATATCGTATGCTGTGTTCCGTCCCTGTATTCGATCTTCAAATCGAGTCCGTCCATCAATGGTTTCACCGCTTCTTCGGTTATATTTGTAAGCTTCTCTTTGACCGCTTTAAGCGCACAGGCACGGTACATCGCCCCTGTATCCAAATATAATATATGGAAAGAAGCGGCCAAAAGTTTTGCGACTGTACTTTTCCCGCTGCCCGACGGCCCGTCCAGCGCAACGGAAAACTTTTTCAGATCTTTGCGAAGATTTGCCGCGCCGCGTAAGTACACATGCTCCGCTTTTGCGCATTCCGCGAAAAGAAGCACCCGCAGGCAAAGCGGCAATGCGCCGTCGATTTCAGGCTCCAGAGAAGAATAGAGCGCTGCATGCGTAAATCCCGCCTCCCGCGCCGCCTTCGCCGGGTACAGGGAATGAATATCCGACGTGTTCGAAAAAAGAATGCACAAAATGTCCTCTTCCTGCAAGCCGTTTCTCTTTACGATCTCTTCCAAAAGTTCTTTGACGGCACCGCGTATTTCTTCCGGGGTGTCCGCCGCCACAGTCGTAGCGCCGCGTATCGCTTTCATCTTCTTTCTCCTTATTTATAGCTGTTTATATCTGACATAATACTATGCAACAGTAAAAATTATATCAACTTATACTGTTTCCCGCAACAAATCCGGTGGAAAACGCGATCTGTAAATTGAATCCGCCGGTAAACGCATCCACGTCCAGAACCTCTCCGCAAAAGTACAGACCTTCGACTGTTTTGCTCTGCATCGTCTTCGGATCGATCTGACGGACGTCAACGCCGCCAGCCGTTACTATTCCCTCTTCAACGGGTCTTAACCCGATCGGTCTGAGCTCAAACGTTTTTAACGTATGCAACAACGAACGGCGGCTTTCTTTTGTCAAAGAATTTACCGCAAGATCTTCCCTTATCTTCGCTTGCGCCAACACGGGCTTTACAAGGCTTTTGGGAAGCAATTCATCCAATGCGTTCTGCATCTGTTTGTTTTTATATTTATCAAAATCACGCAGGAGCCTTTTATCCAGCGTGTCCTCGTCCAAAGCAGGTTTCAGATCGATCAGCAAACGCACTTTTGAAAAATCTTGCACGTCATTGAGCAAACTGGAAATAGACAGTACGATCGGACCGGATACTCCGAAATGCGTAAAGAGCATTTCTCCGAAAAACGAGCCCACTTCCTTTCCCTGCAAGCTCGCACTGACGCGGACATTTTTCAGCGTCAGTCCTTGCAAATGCGAAATCGCAGCCATATCGCAAACGATCCCGCACAGCGCGGAACGAGGCTTTACCACTTTCAAGCCGAAACTCTCCGCAAATTTGTAACCGTCTCCTGTACTCCCTGTTGCAGGATAAGAAATACCGCCCGTGCTCACAACAACACGATCAAAGAGATATTTTCCCTTTTCCGTCGTAATTTCAAACGTACCGTCCGACAACTTGACAAAGCGCACGACATTCTCCTGAAAATAAAAACGAACACCGCTTTCCCGACAATACCGCTCCAGACATTTTGTTACGTCGCTCGCTTTATCCGACGCAGGAAAGACGCGATTACCCCTTTCCACTTTTAAAGAAAGACCGCCATCTTCCAAAAAGCGCATCATGCGTTCCGGAGGAAACGTATAGGCGCAACCCGTCAAAAATTTTCGATTCCGCACCACGTTCTCCAGAAATCCCTCCGATGTTGTGTCGTTGGTAACGTTGCACCGTCCCTTGCCCGTTATATAAATTTTCTTCCCGGCTTTCTCGTTTTTCTCAAAAACCGTTACATCATTTCCTTTTTGCGCCGCCGCATACGCCGCCGTTAATCCGGACGCCCCGGCTCCGATCACCGCTACCTTTTTCATTTTCCTTTCTCCGTCTCCAGGTCATCCGATTCTGTATTCATAAATACTCTATAGCTTCGCGCCGCCGCTGTACATGCAAACAACTTTTTCACCATTTCCAATCCCGCCGCGCCGCTTTTATTCGGTTTTTGCGAATTGATTTTCATGATCAATTCGAATCCGTTATAACAAAGAGCAGCGAAAGCCGCAATGCGGCTTTCGCTGATAAATTTAATTCTCTTTTTTATACGGGATAGACTTTATTGGCATTGTCTGCCAGGTTTTTATCAATACCTTCTTTTGCCGCTTTGCGCCATTTAAAGTAATTGAGAGCAACCTGCCCGAATACAGCATAGGAAAGGACGTCTTCTTCCTGTTCCATGTACTCCGCGATTTCAGTCTTGAACTGGTCATATTCCGGTTTCAGATCATCGGCAGGACGATAGGTAATACGCTTTGCATCCCCGATACATTTTTTCACAACTTCCGGATTCGGTTCTGCGGGAAGTTTGCCGTATTCGCCGCGCAGCAATCCCTTGAACTCCTTCGTTACCATCTTATAACGTTCGCCAGCAAGCACGTTCAAAACAGCCTGCGTTCCGACGATCTGCGACGAAGGCGTAACCAACGGAGGATATCCGCAATCTTTACGTACATTCGGAACTTCTGCCAGAACTTCACCCAATTTATCCGACTTGTTCTGCTGTTTCAGCTGCGAGATCAGGTTGGAGAGCATTCCGCCCGGAACCTGATAAATCAGCGCATTGATATCGATCGACAATACTTTCGGCGACAGGAATCCGTCCTTTTTCAGGCGTTCCGCCACACCCTTGAAATGTTCGACGATCGGAAGAAGTTTCTGAATATCGATTCCCGTATCGTAAGGCGTTCCCGCAAGCGTTGCCACCAACGGTTCCGTTGCAGGCTGGCTCGTGCCGTTGCCGAGCGGAGACAAAGCCGTATCAACAATGTCGACCCCTGCTTCGATCGCTTTCAGGTTTACCATGTCGCCCGTACCCGCTGTATTGTGCGTATGCAGGTGCACTTTCGTTTCCGGTTTCAGCTCTTTCTTTAACTGCGATACAAGATCGTAAGCCGTATACGGCAGCAAAAGATTCGCCATATCCTTGATACAGATATTATCCGCACCCATGCTCTCCAGCTGCTTTGCAAGCTTTACAAAGTATGCCGTCGTATGAACGGGACTTGTCGTATAACAGATCGCCGCTTCACAGATCCCGCCGTACTTTTTAATCGCTTTCATCGATGTTTCCAAGTTGCGGGGGTCGTTCAACGCATCAAATACACGAACGACTTTCACGCCGTTTTCGATCGATTTCGCCACAAATTTCTCGACTACGTCGTCCGAATAATGACGATACCCCAAAAGGTTCTGCCCGCGCAGAAGCATCTGGATCGGCGTCTTTTTTAAATATTTGCGCAACGTGCGAAGTCTTTCCCACGGATCTTCATTCAGAAAACGCAGACAGGTATCAAATGTCGCTCCGCCCCACGCTTCCAGGGAATAATATCCGATGTTATCCAACTGCTCCAATACCGGAAGCATTTCGTCCAAACGCATACGCGTTGCCGCTTGCGATTGGTGCGCATCACGCAATATCGTATCGGTAATCAACACCTTTTTATTTGCTTTATTTGCCATCGCTTTTCTCCAAAATTAAATCGTTCACCGCACGGAATTCAAAATAAGAAATCCGCACTCTCTGCTCTGCTTATCAGCCGCCGAAGCAAGCCAACAAAAATCCTGCCGCTACGGCAGACCCGATTACGCCCGCTACGTTCGGCCCCATCGCATGCATCAGCAAATGGTTGCTCGGATCGCTCTCGCGCCCTACGTCTTCCGATATACGAGCCGCCATCGGCACCGCCGAGACGCCCGCAGATCCGATCAGAGGATTGATCTTTCCGCCGCTGAGTTTGTTCATCAGCTTCGCCATCAGCAATCCGCCGACCGTCCCGAAACAGAACGCTACCAGACCCAACAGAATAATGTACAGAGTCTGCAACTGCAGGAACGTTGTTCCCAATGCCTTGCATCCGACCGAAACGCCCAAAAAGATCGTGATCGTATTCATCAATCCGTTCTGCGCCTGCGAAGACAGTCTGTCAACCACGCCGCTCTCTTTCATTAAGTTACCGAGCATCAACATTCCCAAGAGAGGGATCGCATCCGGCAAAAGCAGCCCCACGGCCAACGTAACAAGGATCGGGAAAATGATCTTCTCAATTTTTGTTACTTCTCTGAGCTGTTTCATTTTGATCGCACGCTCTTTCTTGGTCGTGCAAAGTTTCATGATCGGTTTTTGGATGATCGGGATCAGCGCCATATATGAATACGCCGCAATCGCAATCGTCGACAAAAGGTCATCGTTCGTGAACTTCGAAAGCGCCTGCGTCAGATAGATTGCCGTAGGACCGTCCGCACCGCCGATAATACCGATGGACGCTGCCGCTGCAGCATCAAATCCCAGCAAAATCGCTCCGACAAACGTCAAAAACACACCCAGCTGCGCTGCCGCACCGATCAACATACTCTTCGGGTTCGCGATCAACGGACCAAAATCCGTCATCGCCCCGATTCCCAAAAAGATCAGCGGCGGATAAATAACTTTATCCACACCGATGTACAGATACCGCAGCAGTCCCCAGCTTTCGCTGTCCGTCCCTTCGTTGCTGATCCAGAGTACCTCCTTCGCCCCCGGTATGTTGATCAGAAACATACCGAATGCAATCGGCAGCAACAGAAGCGGTTCAAACTTCTTTACAATTGCAAGATACATCAAAACAAAGGAAACTGCGATCATGACATAATTCTGCCAATCGCTTTGGAAAAGTCCCGATGATTCCCATAAGTTTTGAAACATCTCGCCGATATTTACAAGTAAATTCGCCTGCATTTGCACCACCTGTATCAGCCGATCACGGCAAGCAAAGCATTCGTCTCAACGTTGTTCCCGACTGCCGTCTTAAAGGAAACTTTTCCGTCGCAAGGCGCCGTAATGTCATTGTCCATCTTCATGGCTTCCAGCACAAGGATCGCCTGGTCTTTCTTTACCGTATCCCCTTCTTTCACAAGGAATTTTTTGATCAGTCCCGGGAAAGGAGAAACAACTTTCTCGCCCGTTACCGCAGCGGGCGCTGCCGCAACTTTCGCCGCCGGTGCCGCCACAGGTGCCGCCGCAACCGTGTTTACGACCGTCTCGTCTGCGCCGATCTCTTCTACGCCGACTTCATAACTTTTACCATCAATAGTAACGACAAATTTACGCATTTTTGTTTTCTCCTTATAATCTCTTGATTCTCTTTACTTTGAATTCACATTTACTGCTTTCGCCTTCATAATATGCCGCAATCGCCGCAACGATCGCAAGACGTACTTCCACGGGAATTTCTCCGTCCGCTGCCGAAACGGCTGCCTGCGCTTCACTCTCTTCCGTCTTCCCTTTGGCTTTCTTACCCGCGCCCTGACGTACAGACTTTATAATCTTACCGTACGCCCACACAAAAAAGATCAGAATGATGATCCCCAGAAACGTTACCGCAAAACCCAACAAAGCATACACCAACGCCTCGCCGATGTTCAGCCATGTGATCGGAAATCCGTCATCCGAAATCTGAGGACGCTCCGCCAATAAATTCATCAATGGCATCAATAACGCTGTCATACCCGCCTCACTTTAAAAGCATTTGCAGCGACGCCACAAGATATTGCTTCACATACTGCGGTTCAACGATATTGTCAATGTATCCGTTCTTCGCCGCATTGATCGGATCCGAATTTTCTTCCGAATATTTCGCCGCAAGTTTCGCTTTGTCCGCTTTCTTCTCTCCCGAAAACTCGATCTCCGCTCCTTTTTCACTGTCAAAAAGCGCTATCTTTGCATCGGCAAACGCATAACTGTAATCAAACCCTGCCGACTTCGCCGCCAGCAGCGTATAGCCCAGCCCGATCGCACTGCCGTAAATCACGCTGATCTTTGCATTGTCCAAAAGATCATACGTCTCAAACAGCTTGAATATATTTTTCATAACAAGGCTGTTCTGTGTTTCCAGATCCGCACGGATACCCTGCGCATTCACGAAACTTACGAACGGCAAATTGTAATATGCCGCAAATTCCGTAAACGCAGTGATCTTCGCCACGTTGTTTTCGTTCAAACTGACAGGCTCTTCGCCGCCCGTTACGACCGCAGCGACCGAAATACCGCCTACGCGTCCCAGTACGCAGCGTACCTCCTCAGAACAATTCTTGCCGACTTCCACAAACGTATCTTTGTCAAATACCGCCGCAATCAGCGCGTCAGCGCTGCATTTTTGATTGAGTGCAGGGAATGCCGCGTTCAGATCCGCTCCGTTTTCCACGACCACAGAACTGAAATCCGGCAAGACGTCCATGATTTTTGCAATCGTTTCATGTACCTGCGCTATGCTGTCCGCTTCAAACGAAACAAGATTCGTCTTGTCGAGCGCTTTCGCTCCTCCCACCGCTTCTTTCGCCAGGTTTTTCCCGCTCTTTGCGGAAATCACCAGCGGACTGTCCGCCGCAAGCACTCCGTTTTTCAGGAAAAACGTGAAATCCGCACACGCCGCAAGCAATGCGCTCTGGCCGTACACTTCTCCGTTTACCACCGCAAACTGCGGCACCACTCCGTGCAATTTGGCAGCTTTGCTCAAAAGTTTCGCAATTCCTTCCAATACCGTAACGCCTTCGCCGATCTGCACGCCGAGACTGTTCAGAATGTACACGACAGGCGTGGAATTCTTTTCCGCAAGGTCAAGGCATTTGAGAATTTTTTCACAATTTCTCTCGCTGACACCACCGGACAATACATCAAAATTCTGAGCCGCTACGTACACAGGATTCCCTTCTACCGTCGCAAAACCCGTAACAACTCCTTCTCCGGCCGCTTCTTCTCCGTAAAAATCATTCTTGGAAAAGCTGAAACCGGCAAGTTCTACAAAACTGTCCTCATCAACAAGCCCTGCAATCGCCTTCCGAACTGCATTCCCTGCGGCAAGCACTTCGTTCCGTCTCGATTGGAGCAATTTGATTTTATCCATAATACCTCCCAGATAAGTATTCCAATTCTAACCATATAATATTATAGCGTATTTTTATCGAAAAAGCAATTTTTTGCTTTAAAGATTTCCTACCTTTCTTTTAATTTTTTATCTCTTACCGACCCTCTGCTCCTTATCATGTTTTCTCCCCGTCCCTATCTCTCTTCCGCTGTTTTCCTGGGCACAAATTTTTTACCAAATTGTTCATACTTTCCGTAAAAATATTTGCTTTTTGTGCGATTTTATAGTACACTATATCTTATCCAATACTTCCGTAGTTAAATGGATATAACAGCCCCCTCCTAAGGGGCCGTTCCGGGTTCGATTCCCAGCGGGAGTACCAGACATCGCCCGACCGAGCCGTAAAAGAGTTCGGTCGGGCTTTTTTTACCGGTAAAAACACCGATGCAGGATACACATACGGATCTGCGTATGCATAAAATGATTGAGTACCGTATACCAAATTTCGGCACTGAGGTCAGCCATGAATAAACTGCAAAAAATCAAAACTGCTTGTTCCCATATTTCTCTCATTGATAAATTCCTGCTGTTTTTTCTCTTTCTGTTTCTTGTTCAGATCGTCTACGGATTGTTTTCCGCCTCGGAAAGTTCCGTACTCAGCAATTCCGTCGATATCATTATCCGTACTTATGCCTCCGCTGTTTTCGGTTATTTCCTCAGCGGCAGATTTTCCGGCCCTTCATCGATCAACGTAACCGCGGTAACTTCGCCGATCATGACGCCAAATCCCCCTTCTGCACCGTCTTCTGTCCGGAACAAAATCGGATTTTCCGATCTCCCCGCTGCCAAAGCCGCGTCCGCAGATACCGCCTTGCGCACTCTGTCCGCCCCCGCCGCCAACCATACATTCCAGACAATCATCGTCGCTTCGGTCGGTATTATTTCCCTTATCGTCCTTCTCATCCTGCGCAACACCTCCTCCATCACCGAGGCTATGGTCGCTCCCCTCACACAACTGCGCGACATGCTGTCTTCCAGCATCGGATTTCTCGTCGGAAATAAAAGTCAAAACAACGCAGCTCAATGAATTCCGACCAACAAACACAACTTTCGTCTGTTTGCATACATTGTTCATAACGAAATACGCCGCGGCTTGCAAAATATGCAAGCCGCGGCGACCCTTTTTAAGAACGGCAAAGCCACTGTTATGCAGTCGAGCATTCAGAGATCCGCCCGAAAAATGCTCAAAAGCCGCAAAGCTTTTCGCTTTGCGGCTTTTTCTGCCCATGTATTCCGTCCTTTCAGAGACTTGAAAATTATTCGATGCTCTTGAAAAGATCGTTCAGATAATCGCCCTCAAAAAGCTCGATCAACCCGCTGTCCGCGCAACGCGTAAGCGCAGGATCGAAAGGTATACGGGCAATACTCTTTACCCCGTATTCCTTCGCGAGCTCTTCCACATGGCTCTCTCCGAAAATCTCGATCTTCTTTCCGCAATCGGGACACTTGACATAGCTCATGTTTTCCACGATGCCGAGAATCGGAATATTCATTTTCTGTGCCATATTCGCCGCTTTTTTGACGATCATCGAAACCAAATCCTGCGGCGTCGTAACGAGAATGATCCCGTCCAGAGGGATCGACTGATAAATGCTCAGCGGCACATCCCCCGTTCCCGGAGGCATATCCACAAACATATAGTCCACGTCGTTCCAGATAACATCCGTCCAGAACTGCAATACCGTTCCCGCAATCACCGGTCCGCGCCAGATCACAGGATCCGTATCGTCTTCCAGCAAAACATTCATGGACATGATCTCCACTCCTGTCTTGCTGATCACGGGGAAAATCCCCATGTCATTCCCCGTCGCCTTTTCCTTGATGCCAAACATCTTCGGAATGGACGGACCCGTAATGTCCGCGTCCATGACCGCAGTTCTGAAACCGTTCCGCCCTGCCGTTACCGCCAGCAGCGAAGTAGTCAGTGATTTTCCGACGCCGCCCTTCCCGCTCACAACTCCGATCACCTTTTTGATCTTGCTCAATTCATGCGGAGCCTTTTTGAAATCGCGCTCCGAGCATTCTTGCGAGCAGCTTCCGCAATCGTGCGTACAATTTTCTGCCATTTCTTTTACCTGCCTTTTTTCTTCACAAAAGATCCTTCGGATCATATTCCGCTTTCTTGTAAACTTTTCCCGGTTTGTCCGTAATTTCTTCCTTGAACACATTCTGCCACTCTTTCGCATTGAAATCTTCAATTGTACAAGTAACATAATGTTCCGAACACCCGAGTTCTTTCGTCAGCGTCTTGACAAGCGCTTGCGAAAGTTTCTTTTTCTGCTCTTCCGTTCTGCCTTCCAGCATCTTTACCGATATATGCGGCATACTTTCCTTCTCCTTTACTGATTCAGACTCTTATAAAGATTATAATACAAACCGTGCGCTTTTAGCAACTGTTCGTGGCTGCCTTCCTCCGCAATTCCTTTATTTGCTATAAAAAGTATGCGGTCCGCATTCCGAATCGTGGAGAGCCTGTGCGCCACAATGAACGATGTCCTTCCTTTCAGAATGATCTCCAGCGCCTGCTGGATCAGCTTTTCCGTGTCCGAAGAGATCGAACTCGTCGCTTCGTCGAGGATCACCACGGACGGATTTTTTACAATGATGCGCGCAAAACTGATCAACTGCTTTTCGCCCGCCGACAAGCCCTCGCCGCGCTCCTGCAGCATCTCGTTATAACCGTTCGGCAGACGCTCTATGCATGCGTCTGCAAAAATCGCTTTCGCCGCCGCAATACACTCTTCATCCGTCGCGTCAGGTCTGCCGTAACGTATATTTTCCATAACCGTTCCCTTAAATATGAACGGATCCTGCATCAACACGCCCACTTTGCTTCGCAGCGATTTTAAACGTATTTTGCGCACATCCTCTCCGTCTATGCGCACGCTCCCTTCCTTTACATCGTAAAAACGGGTCAGCAGATTGATCACTGTCGTCTTTCCCGCTCCCGTAGGCCCCACCAGAGCGATCCGCTCGCCGGGTCTGACATGTAAATCAAAATGCTCCAGAATATTTACACCTTCATCATAACAAAAGGTTACATCATCAAAATCGATCTGACCGCGCACTTTATCCAGCTCCACGCTGTCCTCGCTGTCCGCAATGCTCACGGGCGCGTCGATCGTTTCAAAAATGCGTTCAAGGTTTGCCGATACCTGCGCAAGATTCTGTATGATCGCCGAAAGCTGCGTCAAAGGCGTCGAAAACAATCCCATATAATTCAAAAACGCAAGCACAACGCCCGTCGTTACGCCCATCACGCCCTGCTGCATCAAAAGAAATGCTATCGCATACAAAAGCAATGTGCCGAAATTCCAGAAAACTCCGACGACCGGAGAGTTCAGTTCATTCCGCGCAACAATTTTCTTCCATGTGTCGGCACAGTCTTTCTGCAAATCATGGTAGACCTGCTCATTAAAAACCGTACGGTTGTAATTCTGAATGATCTTTTCTCCCATGATCGATTCCAGTATGAAAGCCGTACGATTGGAATCTTTGGCACGGTTGCGGCGGAACAGCTTACGGATCGCCCTGCGGATCAGGAATACGCCCAATGTCAGCGGCACGATCGCCGCATAAATAACAAGCGTCAAAATCGGACTCAATACCAACATGAACACCGTTACGACCACGATCTTGACTATGTTTAATACAAAATTTGTCAGATAATTCGTGAAAAATTCCGAAAGCTCTGTAATGTAACTGGTTACTCGTACTACGATCTTCCCTGAAGGACGATTGTCAAAATAATCAAACGGCAACGTCTGCAATTTATAGAATATATCCTTCCTTATATCCGCTATGATCCCGTGTCCGACCCGTCCCAGGCTCCTTTGCTGAAAATACGTAATGATAATATCCGCAAATCCGCACAATATAAATCCGCCGATCGCAAGGAAAAATTTGCTGTAAACCCTGTATTCGCTGTATTCCGGAATTACCGTATCTACGATATATTTCAAAAGAAGCGGCGTGATCATTGACGAAACAACCGCCAACAGCATGATCACAATCACAAATATAAACAATTTCTTATGCGGCAATGCATACCGGAGCAGACGCCGCAGATTTTTGATGTCTATTTTCTCTTTTTCGACTACTTCGTCCTGAAAATAGGTATTTCTCTCTGCCATCGCTCAGCCCTCCCCGACCGCATTCAACGCGGCCTCGGATATGTCTGCATCGGAATTATCTTCTTCCATCGATTGCATTTTGTAAATTTCCGCAAATCGCCCGTTCATCTTCACAAGTTCGTCAAACGTACCGCGTTCTATGATCTCCCCGTCCTGCATGTACAAAATTTCATCACAGTCCGCCACGCTCGATACTCTGTGCGCCGCAATCAGGATCGTACGGTCCGGATAGTTCTCTTTGATCGTCCGCATCAGTTTGCGTTCCGTCGTCGCGTCCAAAGCGCTGGAAGCATCGTCCAATACGAGCACGGGAGCATTCTTCAGCAACGCTCTCGCAATCGAGATCCTCTGTTTCTGCCCGCCTGAAAGCCCGAGTCCTTTCTCCCCGACAATCGTTTCAAAACCCTGCGGCAATGAACGGATAAAGCGGCCTGCCTGCGCTTGTTCCGCAACACGCATTACCGTCTCTTTATCAATATTCGGCGCGTAAAAAGCTATGTTTGCATCGATCGTGTTCGAAAAAAGAAATACGTCCTGAAATACATACGCAAATTCATTGCGCAGATCATCCAGTTCAAAATGACGTATGTCTTCCCCGTTGATCTCAATATCCCCTGACGTTACATCATAAATCCGCACAAGCGATTTGAGCAATACACTCTTTCCGCTTCCCGTACCGCCCATGATCCCTACTTTCTTCCCGAACGGGATGCTCAGCGATACGTTCTTCAGAAGCATCTTTCCGTCTTCCATCACTGATACATTTTTCACTTCAATGTTCGGCACCGCCCCGATCTTATCCGGCCGTTCCGGTTCCGGTATCTTCGTTTTCCGTTCCAAAAACTCCTTGATCCGACCGCCCGATACAAGACTGTACTGCAGCTGGTAACTCGCATTGCTGATCTGCGTCAGATAATCCATAATCCGCAATACATATGTAACGCTCGCCGTCATGATACCGATGCCGAATTTACCCCAAAATACCATCAGCGTACCGATCACGATCGTCGTTATGTATGCAAATTGACGTATCGTATTGAAAATCATTCCGTACTTCGCCGATACGTCTACCTGATCACAATACGCTTTCCGAAAATCTTCGTTTACACGGTCAAACTTATTTTCCTCCAAATCCTCGTTTGCAAAGGAACGAACCAGCCGAACCGCATCAATATTTTCCTGTACCGTCAGATTCATCTCAGCGTTCCGCTTGCGGATCTGCGTCGATACCCTCCGCGCCGCACGCATGTATCGCATCAGCGCAAACAACAGAACCGGCGCCATCACCGCAGGCAATATCAGCATGTACGCACTGTTCATCGCCAGTATGACACACGTTACGATCAATACAAAAAAGCCGTCTCCTATCAGCAAAAGAACACGGCTGTACATTTCTTTAAACGTAATTATATCGGACGATAACGTCGCCAAAAGATCCCCCGTATTGTATGACGCTACGGTGGAACTGTCAAGTTCTACTAATTTCTTGTACGATATGTCCCGAAGCTCGTTTTCAAACGCCAGCCCGTTGTACTGGAATAATACGTTCCGCAAGTAAATAACCCCCTCACGGAATATGACCAGCCCCCCGAACACACACGCGAGCACCGTAAACAATTCCCTGCTTTCCGGTTCTCCGAACCTTAACAGAAAATCAAACAATCCGTCATTCTTCATTCCCTGAAAATTGAGAATGTAATCCACAAACATCGCGCCGATCAATGGCAGAAGAATGTCTATCGTAAGCCCGATAAACCCTATCAACTGACAAAATACCGCACACGGAACATGCTTCTTCCAATACCGCCATCCGAATCGGAACACACTCATAACGGCTCCCTCACTCGTTGATTGTCTCTTTATTTTACCCATAATTTTTCATTTGTCAACGGTTTGTATACATTTTTTTATTTTATTTTTTTATTAAACAATTTCACAAATTATGTTTATTAAAAATTTACTTTATTGTTAAAAATTCAGATTTCATGACGAACCGCCATAACTGGTACACAACGAACTTTTTACTCTCCCCTTAAACCGATTATTAATGACTTTTGTTTCGGCTCATGAAATTTTTACGGTAAAGAGCGCCCGCCGGCGCAAAAATTGCGCCGGCGGGCGATGCGATCATACATTGCACTGCTCTTTGACTGTTTTACATGAATTCTGCGACCCGTCCGACAGGCGCAGCATTCTCTCACAGCAAAAAGGTAAAATTACTCAGCGAACGGTTTCCCCAACGTTTTCAATCGGAGACTTTCCGCACGTAATTTTTGATATCCCTATATGCAAAATAATTGCAGCGGTACATTTCTTCTAACTTTTCCTGTTTGCCGTAATACTCGTTGACTTTATTTAAAAACTCTTTTACCGAATCACTCAGATATGCTTTGCCTGCAGAAGTATCTATGATAATATATGTGCCGCTGTCATCCGTATACACGGCGGGCTGCGTTTCGTTCATGATATAATTTTTTAATACTCCGTTCTGCTGCACGGATAATTCGGTTCCCTGCAGTATCATTTGCCCGTCATCCGAAACGAGTTTTCCGTCCTGTTTCTCCGCCGCCAGATAGATCATATCCGAATCAAAGTAAATACCTTTCATGAATATTCCCGATTCCCGGCTGACAAAAGCGTTCGTACCCTCTAAAAATACGCTCGACCCCTGGTAAAGATTCGTGTTGTATTCGTACCCCAGCAGATACAGGATCGTCGGCAGAATATCAAACGAATTGCATTCTTTCTCGATGATCTGCCCTTGTTTCCCCGATGTTCCGCGGTATCGGATCGCATAGTAAAAATCTCCGTTATAAGCCGATGTGAAATTCTTGGACGTATTTTCATAAATTACGCCTTCGTAAATGTTTTTCACATCCAGATCCATTTTGCCCGACCAGATAAAAAACGGAATGTTATGCAAATGCGTATCCCAGTAATATTTTTCTGAAGCGACCCCTTTCAACGGGTATTGAATATTATGATAATAGGCGCAGTGATCTGCATACGCGATAAAAACAGTGTTCTCCAGCTCACCTTTTTCCTGCAGATCATGGATAAGGCGGTTCAATCCGACATCCAGATCCATTACCCCCGCCTGCTGACGCTTGTATTCCAGATATAGATCCGTCAGTTCGCCTCTTTCATCCCGCTCATCCACACCGATCGCAAATTTGTCCGAAATATACGTCCCCGCTTCCGGATAGGAAGTTATTTTTTCATAATATTTCTCCAATCCTTTGACCTGATACTTCCCCGAAAGCTCCTCCTTTTTCGCCGCACTCAGGTCAGCCGTATAATCCCCCTTCGATACAAGATCCGTATAATCGCCATGACTGATCAATGACAGCATCATCGTGAAAAACGCGTCGTCGCCTTCCGCCGTATAAGTAAACTCATTCAGGTACTGGCTGATCATCTCGCTGTCTTTATCAAAATCATAAAAACCGCCCTTGGAATAATATCCGTCCAAGCGATCCATCGTATCCAGAAAATGCGTGTTTTCGAACCCGTATAAACTTTGATGTGTACGGTCTCTGCCATAAAAAGCCGAATCGTTCGCATGAAAATAATTGGTCGTATACCCGTCGTTTTTCAACAGATTTGCACTTGTAAACGAGAACTGATGATCCAACAGCCCGTCCGGATTATTGATCGATGGCAATATACTGTTATCCAGCACCGACGGATAACTTCCCAAAATGGAAATTGCCTCCGAATGGTTCGTCTTATCCCGCGCATAATACTCTGTCATGGCGTATCCCTGCGACGCCAGTGCGTACAATGTAGGTGTATACTGCGAGTTGATGTCGTACCATTCGCCCGATTCGATCACCACCAACACGACATTCATTCCTTCGTATTCCCCGCAATAAAGCCCGTCCGACCCACCGTACGGTTTTAACGAAGAACTCCATTCCCCTCGCGAAAAATAATCGTCCAGATCGGAAAGCTGTTCATTCAGTTCCAATTCTTTCTTCACATACTTGCTGCCAGATAAAAAATTCAGAAAGTTCTTGACGTAAAATCCGAATGTCCCGAATTTTTTATACGCCGTCCCCGTGATAAACTGTGTTTCCCATAAATACATGTCATCATTATACATGTACAGAAAATCACTCGGGTCATCCCGCTGAAAATGCGCCTTGGTAATGTCCACAAGATTCAGCGAAGCAAACGTCCACAAAAAAAACGTGAGCGTTACAAGGACAAGCCCGTGCATCGTATAATCCGCCGTAACGGTTATGCCCTTATTGATCCGCACCACTGCATATATAGCGCACCCATACAGCAGCAGCAATACACCTATCAACAAAAAGTTGACCATGTCCGCCGAAAATACCGTTCCCGCTTCTCCGATCACGTTCAGCATCGAAAAGCTGAATACCATATTGCTCATATTGTACAGAGTATTATTTACAACCGTCAGCATGATTTGAAAAAATAAAAATACTCCGATACAGATCGACTGAAATAAAAATCCGGGCAGCATAAATACCAGCGTCGTTACAAGAATCATGACGCCCAGATCCAACGGCCAATACGTCGGCACGCTTTTTAAGACCCAACAGAGCGTAATAAATTCCAAGACAAAAGCTGCCGCAAAATATGTACATGCAAGCGCCGCCTTCTTCAAAATGAACCGGCGCATATGATTATTTTTTATGCTTTCTGCTAAAGTTCCGGTCATAACTTCTTTTCCTTCCGTACTTCCTGCTTATATTTTTTATCATACCACGATTTTTTCAGTTTTGCAATAATATTTCTCTGAAATTCATTTTTACCAAAATTTCAACAAAATTTCTCCTTTCCCGTCCGTCAAAACATTTGCAAATCCCGCCGATTTCGTGTAAAATAATATTGCTGTGCTAGGTGGGGAGTCAGCGGTGCCCTGTATCTGCAATCCGCTATAGCAGAACCGAATGCCCCCTTCGGACCGACGCGTGGAAGGCCGCGCACCGTAAGGGATGTCGATAGCAAGGTCTTATGCAACGGACTACCGTGAACCGTGTCAGGATAGGGATATAGCAGCACTAAGCGGATCTGTTCGTGTGCCATAAGGTAGCTTTGAAGGAGTTACCTGCGGCGTTTCCGCTTCGGCGCGTCCTTTCAACGGGGGATGCACAGTTTTTTGAATCTACAGCCGCTGCGCAAAAATGCGCAGCGGCTTTTTATTTTTTCTCCTGCATTTTATCAACCCTCTTACCGCTCATTTGCCGACCGCAAAACTCTGCCTTCTCACGTAAAGCATATGGTTTGCCCATTGCAGATTCTCAAGCAAAATAGCAGAGAGGGCTGCCAGCCAAACAGGCTGGCAGCCCTCTCTGTTTTTCCCTTTTCCCCCCACGGATATTTTCAAGCATTTTTCCTCTTCCGCTCCGCTCGCCGAACCGTATTCTTCCCTGTACGACGCTCCGGCATCTGCATTTCCAACAGCGGCGGCAGGCTTACACGGATTCCGTGCTGCTCAAAGCTATTCAGGATACCCTCCAGCAAGACATAAATTTCTTCGATGTTTTCCGTCCGCTTGTCAGGATCCGCCATACAAACGGGCAACAGCACGGCCGCTTCCAGCAGAGCGTCAACCCTGCGAAGCAAAAGTTTCTTTGCCCGCAATGATTCACGGATACATCTCCTTACATACCCGGTGTCTCCTTCCGCCAAATATCCCTTATACGAACGTGCCTTCATCCGTCTCTCCCTTAACGATAATTTGCTATTCCTTCCAAAATCAGTTTATCCGCAACCAACGCAATAAATTCACTGTTCGTAGGCTTGTCCGAACCGATATACACCCTCACCCCGAATACGGCGTTGATAGCCTCGATCCTCTGACGGTTCCACGCCACTTCGATGCTGTGCCGGATCGCCCGTTCCACTTTGCTCGCCGTCGTATTGAATTTTTCTGCGATTTGCGGATAAAGCTCCTTTGTTACATTATTGATGATCCCGGGACGCTCCACAGCCAATTTGATTCCTTCCCGCAAGTATCCGTATCCCTTGATGTGCGGCGGTATCCCGATGGAAATAAATATATTACTGATCTTTTCGTCCAGCGTGATCGAATTCTTCTTTTCTTTCGCCGCACCGGAAACTTTGTCTCCTTCCGCAACTTCCTTTACCCGTTCCGCCACAACTTCCGCGGCGATCGGTTTCATCAGATAATATTTCGCTCCCGAAGCCAATACCTTTTCAATGATCTCATCGTCCGAATAGCCGCCCGTTACTATCATTTTAACCGCAGCATTCTCACGATGCACTCGTTCCAATACCCCAAAACCATCGATCCCCTTTAAAACAAGCCCGATCACCGCCACATCCGGTTTCTCACTCTCGATCATCTTCAGCCCTTCTTCCCCGTCATTCGTTACCCCCGCCACTTCCAGTCCTGCCAGCCTGACCGCTACCGCAATCTCCTGCGCCGTTTCGGTATTGCCTTCCATAATGATCACTTTTTTCATTGACCTGTCTTTTCCCTCCGTTGTTAATAGATTTGTAACTATATTATAGCGCATTCATTTGCATTTGTGAAGCGATTTTTGTACAAAATTCAAAGTTTATTAAAAATTCTTTGTACACTTTTGTCGAATTATGAATAATTTTGTAAAAAATACATTTTACAATCGAGAAAGATATACAAAAAACGCACCGTGCGGCATCATTCAACTTTTTTTCGCCAAAAAATTTTGAAGGTTTTCAACGAAAATCTTCTCAACCGAACGCTGCGAATACCCGGCCTTATAAAACAGATCACGCAGCGATTCTGTATCCTCGTAATTTTTTAAACCTTCCGGCAAATCGTCCGTACCGTTGAAATCTGTCCCGAAGCAAAAATGATCGTCCCCGAATTTTTGTACCGCGTAATCCATATGATAAAAAACATCCTGCATCCCGGCGCGGTCTGCAGACAAAAATTTCCCGACAAACGCAATCCCGATCAATCCGCCCCGCGCAACGATCTCTTTTATTTGCGCATCCTCCAGATTCCGCGGATGTCGGTAAACACCATTCAAACAAGTATGCGTATTTACAAGACCGGGTACTTCGTCAAGCAAATCATAAAAGCTGCGGGCATTCAGATGCGCACAGTCCAACGCTATGCCGCTTTCTGCCAATCTCTTTGCTACACACCTGCCGCGCTCGGTCAAGCCGCCTTCGCTCATACACCCGCCGCCCAGCCCGTTCCGCGCATTCCACGTCAAAGACACGCTTACCGGATTCCAGCCGCATACTTCCTCGATATTCCTTTCCTCCAGATACGACGCATCTTCCAAAGCCAAAAATAAATTTTTTCGTTTCTCTTTTTGAAATTTTCTTACAATCCCCCTTATCGTATCCATCGATCTTGCACCTGTATAAATCGCACAAACACAGCTTTTCACTTTCTCCGAAACGCCTACAAGTTCCGATCCTTCTTCTTTCGTAAGAACATCGTTATGAAAATCTGCTATCATCTGTATATAATATATGTCGCGCGTGCGCGTGTGCGTGTCCTCTGAGTCGTTATTCCCAGAAAATAATTTCTCCATACATCTGCACATGTCCCTGGGATGTGCCGAACATTTCAAAAAACAAATCTCCCCGAGCTTGCTTGGGGAGATTTGTTTTAATAGAATATTAATTTTCGGAGATCTTAACACACATGTTGTTTACAAAAAAATTCATAAGGCGAAAATCATTCAGATCAATCTCCTGCCAACGAGATCGTAACGGTTACGTCTCCGCTGCCCAAAATTTGCTTCAATTCAGCAGATTCCACGCCATCTATCCGACCAAGCGGCGTATAACTCCAACTGTTCGAACCGTAAAAAATTACAAGCTGATTTCCTTGGTAAAGAACAAAATCACAGGGCTGCGCCGTCATCTGTTCGTTGCTTGCGGGAAGGCTGAACCCAAAACTGCCTACCTTTTCCCAACCGCCGTAATCGTTCATTTCAATCGTGATCGGGCCGGTTTCCAAGCGCTCCGCCAAGACTTCTGTCGCCGCATTTTCAACAAGTGAAGCCGAAAGCTCCCTTTCCCCGATCGTGAACGTTATCTTTTTATCCGTTACCATGGATTGTGTCCCTCCGTTATTTCCTGCACAAGCAACCGAGCAAGAAAATACGATCAATACTAAAAATAATACAAAGATAATTCTTCTTTTCATCGTCATTCTCAAAGAGTTTTACCTAACTCATAGGTTTTTAAATAAGCTGCGGTTTGAACACCGCCAAGCACATCTGCTTACGCCAACTTTCTCAAAGGTATTTTTTCTGTCTGCACGATTTTTGCCATAGCTTTTTCGTCCGTATTTATGATCTCTCCCACACAGGGCAAAACGATCTTGCCTTTATACGCATTTTTGATACTGATAAGCGGCGTTGTTACGCAAGCTTCCACTTCGGATTTTTCAAAACAAAGATCCGCTTTTTCCATACGGCAATTGATAAGCTTCAGTCCCTTGCAATAGCACAGCGGCTGCGTTCCGACGATCGTGCAATTTTCAAAGGTCAATCCCTCCGAGTACCATGCAAGATATTCGCCTCTTACCACGCTGTCTTTGATGAGAATATTTTTGCCGTGCCAAAACGCATCCTTGGTATCGAATACGCAATTCTCGAACACGGCATTTTCCACATACTGAAAAGAATACTTGCCCTTGAATTTCACATTTCGGAATAAGAGGTTTGACGAACGCAGCATAAAATATTCACTTTCCGCCGTGGTATCTGACATTTCAATATGATTTACCGACCAACCGAATTCGGGAGAGACGATATCGCAACCGCTGATTTTTACATCAGAACATTCTCTTAAAGCCTTGATTCCGTGCATTTTCGTGTTTTTGATTTCGATGCCATTTGAATACCAAATGGCCGCTCGGCAATTTTCCGTCATCTCCGTATCCGCTATTTTCAGCCCCTTGATGTGCCAGAACGGATACCGCAAATTACAAAACCCTTTTTCAAATTGAATATTTGAACTTTCTTTCAATGCGCTCTCGCCGTCCGCCGCGCCGTCAAACGAAACATTCCTAAGTATCAGATCTCTCTCCCCGTAAAGCGCACGCTCTTCATCATAGGTTTTATTTTCAATAATTCTCTGCATTCTGCCCCTCCTTTCCGGCTTCCGCTATCAGATAATCCAAACATTCCAAATCTTTGTAGATGCAATGCATCGAGCGCACTTTTTCATCCCGATAACGGTTAAGTATGCGCAGGCTTTCGTTTTTATCACCGTTTTTCAGACATACGGCAAATTGATTGATCTTTTCCCTCGGCATGCCGATCTCATGCAGGCACTTTATGATTTCACTGCTTTTCACCGCTGTATTCATTCCTTTTTCATTTTTTCGATTCTATTATATCCGTAAAAATATAAAATAGCAAATACTTATTTAATATGATTTATTATAGTTGAAACCTATGATATATTATGCTATAATTGATTGTATCAAATTGATGGAAGGGAGTTATTTTCTTATGCTGGAAACGAGGTTACTTTATTATTTTTTAGCTGTAGCCCGCGAACAAAATATTACCAAAGCCGCACAAGTGCTACATATCGCACAGCCGAGCCTATCCACGCAAATGGCAGATTTGGAAAAATATCTCGGCAAAAAACTGATTATACGCGGAAAAAAGAAAACCGTACTCACTGAGGACGGAGCATTATTGCGCACCAAGGCCGAGGAGATCGTCTCTCTTTTGGAAAAATGCGAATCATCCTTCAAACAAGATACTTTCATCAGCGGCGATATTTGCATCGGTTGCGCCGAGACGAAAAACATAATCTATATAACCGAAATACTGAATAAAATTCATCAAAGTTACCCCAATGTCCGCTACCGCTACATCAGCGGAATGGCAGACGATATTATAGAGAAGTTGGACAGCGGCGTAGCGGATACGGCTTTGATGATCGCCCCTGTACAGCTTGAACGTTTTAATTATATGAAACTGCCGCTTGAAGAACGATTCGGCCTGCTGATGAGAAAAGACAGCGCGCTTGCAAAAAAAGATTGTATTACGATCGATGACCTGATCGGTATTCCGCTTATTATGTCCGACCAAAATGTCGGCTCAAACGAAATGGTTGCCTGGTACAAAGATAAACACGATGCTCTGAACATCGTGGCTTATTATAATCTGATATACAACGCTGTTTCCATGGTAGAACAAGGCATGGGTTATGCCTATTGCCTCGAAAACCTCGTAAACCTGGAAGGCATGAATCTGACCTTTCGCCCCTTCTACCCCGAAATGAAATCCAGTCTGTTTATCGTAACCAAAAAATATCACAATCTGTCCTCTTCCGTAAAACTCTTTCTGCAAATGTGCGAGAATCTGTGAGAAGTTCTTTTCTTTATCCTTCAATTATCAGTTATAATTAATCCTAAAGAGTCTGCTGTCCGTACTTCCCATTAAAAGTGATCGTTTTCTGAAAGCACAAGCGCAAGGGCATAGCCCTTGCGCTTGTGCTTTCATTTCTCATTCTGTTTATTTTTTCGGGCCATACTTTGAATGCACTGTCCTCACCCCTGCAAACGCAGAATCAGCTTTTGCGATACTCGGCCTGACACAGAAAGCATTGCTTTCAGACAGTTATTTCAAACGACCCCACGGTACTTTATCCGCCAAAAGTCAACATACAATTTTTGATAGAATCCGCGGCGCGATTTCCTGCCGCAGCGTACAAATATAAATCTTTGTACGCTGCGGCTGATTATTTGATGACAAGACACCGTTTCCTTTTTCAATACTCCTACCCGACTTATCATTGACAAGATCTGTGCAGCATGATATTGATAATTTCTTTATCGGTTTGCGCCATACCGTCGTGTGCAAGCCGACCTACATTTTTTATTGTATTTTCAACTCCCTTAGAAACAATACCGTCTCCCGCATAAAACTGATTTCCTTCCTTATACATTTCGTATCCGAAGAGTCCGGCCTCGACTTCCTGCGCGATCTTTGCTGCGCAGGATGCTTTTGCGCCGTCGCAGATGATGCCCGAATCAATGGCTATTGCATTGACGATTGTGTGCGATATTTCCTCCAGACCGCCGCCGCGCAAATAGCAGATTCCCGCCCCTGCACCTACGCCTGCCGACACGGCACCACAGTAAGCAGACAAGCGGCCTATATCTGTTTTCAGATGAATCGTAACGAGATCGGAAAGTACCAGCGCACGCAGCATCTGTTCTTCACTTTTCCCGAGTTCTTTTGCATATACAATCACGGGAACAGACGCCGTTATTCCCTGATTGCCGCTGCCCGATAATATAACCACAGGCTTTTCGCATCCGTTCATACGTGCATCGGAACCCGCCGCCGCATACGCCCGCGCCTTGGTGTTCACATCGTTCCCTGCATAACGCAGCAAAACTTTTCCGATATTTGCCCCGTACTGATTTTTCAGGCCCTCTTCCGCAATCGCCATATTATATTCGATCTGACGGGATAGAACAGGCTTTATATCATCCAAAGCAACTTCATTGGCAAAACGGAAAATATTTTCGACTGTCAAACAGGAACGGTCGGTCAATACTTCTTCGCCCTTCTCCGTTTCCTGCCGAAAAATAAATTTGCCGTCAACCTCTTTACTGACTATGTTTGTATGAAAATCAGCAATTCGGACGGATGCGGTATGATGTTCGGAACACAATGTTACACGAATATCAAAAATATTTGCGTTTTCGGCAAGATCGACCTGAACAGGCAACGCGGAAAGCATTTTTTTGATTTCCAAAACCTTGTCGTCCGAAACAGATGAAATGACTTCCAGACTCTTGGAAGCATCTCCCGCCGCAATCCCCGCACAGACCGCCGCAGAAATTCCGCGGAGCCCGCCGGTATGCGGCACAACGACGCTTTTGACATTTTTAAGAATATTGCCGCTGACGGTAATGACGGCGCTTTTCACTTCTTCGCCCAGCAGATCGCGCGCGACCGCTGCCGCGTACGCTACCGCAATCGGTTCGGTGCACCCCATCGCCGGAAGCAATTCCTCTTTCAAAATTTTAAGATAATTTTTGTAGATGCCCTGATCCATTTTTCCTTTCTTCTCTCGCAAAAAATTTTGTATAAATATGACCAAAAAAAAGATGCCCGCGCAAGTCAATGCACCGCCCAGCCCCGTATAGAACATAGCGGTGCACCGATCAGGTATCCAATGGAAAGTGCGCATTAAAATTCCGCCTGTCATCATGACAGCCATCAATATGTATGCCTTGATATCGAAAAACTTCAAAAACAAGTGTTTGCGCGCTTGGTCATAGCCATAAATGCGGCACGTATGTTTGCCGACGATACGGAAAAACATCCCCCCGAAGAGCAAAAATACGGCCGCAAGCGATACGATCATCCACCATTCCCACCGGACCGCCAGACATGCCGCGATGCCGAGGCGCATGATATTGATGCCTGCAGCCATCCATACAAAAGCTGCGATCAGCACCAGGTATTCCTTTTTAACCACTTACGCCTCCTGCTTTGCCGCATGCAGAAAACAAGCGGAATAATGGTCTCCTTCAATCTCGACAAGCGGCGGTTCTCCCTGACTGCAGCAAGGCTGTTCTTCGGGACATCTGCCGCAAAAACGACAGCCTGCCGGCGGATTGATAGGACTCGGCACTTCGCCCTGCAAACATTTGCGCTCGTGCATATTATCGATATCGATGTCAAAAATTGCATTCATCAAAGCTTTTGTATACGGATGCGCAGGATTTTTAAATATTTTATCGACACTGCCGTATTCCATCACTTTACCTAAGTACATCACCGCAACTCTGTCGCACACCCTCTTGACAACGGCAAGATTGTGTGAAATGAAGAGATAAGTAATATGATACTTTTCCTGCAAATCCATCAAAAGATTCAGAATCTGTGCGTGGACAGATACATCCAGAGCGGAAACCGGCTCATCACAAACGAGATATTTCGGCTTCAAAATCAGTGCACGCGCAATGCCGATCCGCTGTTTCTGTCCCCCTGAAAAATCGGAGGGATACCGATCAAGATCCCCTTCCGACAATCCTACTTCCCGCAGCATTTCTTTGGCGGCGGCGCGCTGCTGCGCATAAGAGTAGCCGCCTTTGATGCGGAGAGGTTCGGAAATAAGATCAAACACACTGAAACGGGGATTCAGCGAAGAAAACGGATCCTGAAAAATCATCTGCATATGCCGGCGAGCCTCTTTCAACTGTTTGGTATTCATCGCCGTCAGTTCTTCGCCGTCAAAAAATATCTTACCGGAATTTACGCGCTGCATACCCAGCGTCGTATTGGCAAGCGTACTCTTCCCACAGCCCGACTCTCCGACAACACCGAACGTCTCGCCGGGATATATATCTATGGAAACATCCGTTACTGCCCGCACAAACCGCTGTTTCTGAAACGGAAAGTCCTTTTTCACCGGAAAAGCGACATTGACATGTTCCAACCGCAACAACGGTTCTTTATCACTGCTTGTCATAATGAATCTCCTTATAGTTCCAGCAGCGGACACACCTGCCGCCCTCTAAAGTTTCCAGCCGCGGCTTCTGCGGCCGCGATCTCTCCCGCCGCAATTTCAGCCGCAGCTTCCGCCAAAGGCATTGTTTGTGTATCGTCCTGTTTTTGCCGCATGCTATCCGCGCTTTCGTCCACATATTCGCCTTTCATTTTGCTGGCATCATCCATCGAAGAAAATACTTCATCAAGATAAGTATTGTTCAGATGCTTGAATACTTTGATCATACTGCTGCTCTTGCGCATGCGCGGATTGAGTATCTCCTCCAATGCAAGCCCGATACGCATGAACGAATACACGGAAAGGAATATTCCGACGCCCGGAGCCAGTATGCTCCACCAATGCCCGAACAGCATTGCACCGCTGCTCTGCGCGTCTGCAAGCATCTTGCCCCAGCTGATTGCCGTCGGATTGCCCAAGCCGAGAAAGCTCAGCCCGGCTTCCGCGACCATGATGCCTGCACTCGTAAGCGCGGTACTCATGATGAGCAGATTGGAAACCGCAGGCAGAATATGACGCCACATAATGTACCACTTGCTTGCGCCCGCTAACTCCGCCGCCTTGACGTAGTTTGCATTTTTGATCAGCATAACCTGCGAACGGATCACTCGAGCAAGCCCGGTCCAGCCAAATGCCGCAAACACGATCACTATGACGGCGTAACTTGTGCCGAGAACATTGGTCATGACGATCACGAGCGGCAACGTAGGAATCACGAGCAGCACATCGACGACACGCATGATGATGGTATCCACCCAGCCGCCCAGATATCCGGCGATAATGCCGAACAGAGAGCCGAGAATGGCTATAACAATACCTGTGATCAAACCGATGCTGAGACTCGAACGCGTACCGTAGATAAGCATGGAAAAATATCCTGCCCCGTCGTGATGGATGTGCCGAGCAAATGCTGCCACGAGGGAGTCAGACCTTTTGCCGCACGCTGCGTAACATCGTACGGATCATACGGAGCAATCAAAGGAGCAAAAATTGCAAGGATCGCCAGAAACGCTATGATGATCAGCCCGATCCTTCCCTGCTTATGCATCCACAGCTTTTTGAAAAATTTGCCGATCGCATACAGCATCTGCGTTAAAACACAGCCGATTCGTAAGAGAATTTTCATCATCTGCCTCCCAGCGTAACGCGCGGATCGAGCAGACAATACACAAAATCTGTCAGCAAATTCGCAACAAGTGCAAAAGCAGACATACGTTAAATTCATAGTATCTATCAAAAAAATTATATTAGGTTCACAACAGAAACTTTTTATAGCTTCCAAAGGCCTCTGCAATCGTCAAAAAACGTCTTTGCTAACACATTTCATTCATTAAAATTTACCCTCAAAACAGCGGCGCGTTTAATTGTATAATAAAAATGCAGATCGATACGATCTGCATTTTTATTCGTACTTTTCTCAAAAAGAGACAGTCTTGCCGCAATTTCAATGCTCCATTGTTCCTATCTCGCACGTTTCGGCTCCGGATAATCTTCCCCGAATGTTTCCGCCGTAACCGTACGGATCACCTGCGGTTCCAAAGGTTTGTCGCGCATGTCCGTCGCAACTTTTGCGATCGCATCGACCACGTCCATTCCCTCGATAACTTTCCCGAAGGCAGCATACTGCCCGTCCAGATGCGAAGCGTTTTCATGCATAATGAAAAATTGCGAACCTGCACTGTCCGGCATCATTGAACGCGCCATTGACAATACCCCGCGCAAATGCTTGATATCGTTGCCCGCAAATCCGTTCATACGGAATTCACCTTTGATCGTATACCCCGGGCCGCCCGTACCGTTGCCCGCAGGATCTCCGCCCTGGATCATAAACCCTTCGATCACACGGTGAAACGTCAGCCCGTCATAAAAACCGTGCCGCACCAGAGAAAGAAAATTATTCACCGTATTCGGTGCTTTTTCAGGATACAATTCCGCTTTGATCACTCCGCCGTTTTCCATCGTAAACGTTACTATCGGATTCATTCTTTTTACTCCTTTTCCAAATCTTCGTATTTCTCTACACGCACGTTCGCTTCCGCAAACAGTTGCATGGAAAATTCATCCGGATACCCGTTTTTATACACGACACGCGCTATCCCCGCATTAATGATCATCTTCGCACAGATTACGCACGGCTGATGCGTACAATACAGCGTCGCACCCTCTATCTTGATCCCCAGCCGCGCCGCCTGTATGATCGCATTCTGCTCCGCATGCACCGCATAACATAATTCCTGCCGCGTCCCGCTCGCAATATTCAGCTTACGCCGAAGGCATTCCTCGCGATCCGCACAGCTCATGATCCCCGCCGGCGCTCCGTTATACCCGGTCGTCAATACCCGTTTGTCCAGCACGATCACCGCTCCGACATGCCTGTTCTCCTGATAACAGCTCGACCAGCCCGCTACCGTCTCCGTAAGCTCCATGAAGCGCTTGTCCCACTTGTTCATCCCGTTCTTCCTCCTGCGCATTCTCTCCCGCCTATTGTACCATATCCATCGCGGAATTGCAAGCTCCGGCCCATATTTTTCCTCTCGGTTTCTCTTTCTCTTCCGTTTCAAATATCTCCACTCTCCCTCTGTTTTTTTGTTTTTAGCACTCAAACAAGAAAAGTGCTAATTTTTTCAATTTTTTCCTTTCAAACGTTTGACTTTTCTGTTTTATTGTATATAATATATAGTAAATTAGCACTCAGAGATTACAAGTGCTAACAGCTATTGAAATTTATTGGAGGCGTAACATATGAACATCAAACCTTTATTTGATAAAGTTGTTGTTGAAAGCGTTCAGACCGAAGAAAAAACCAAGAGCGGATTTATTCTTCCGTCTTCTGCACAGGAAAAACCGCAGACAGCACGTGTCGTTGCAGTCGGCCCCGGGGGAAATGTGGACGGCAAAGAAGTGAAAATGGTCGTCAAAGTCGGCGATACCATCCTCTTCTCAAAATATTCGGGCAGCGAATTTAAAGTAGACGGAAAAGAATTCACGATCATTCGTCAGAGCGATATTCTGGCAATTGTTGAATAAAGTTTGAATTGGGAGGAATCATATTATGGCTAAACAGATCAAATACGGAGACGAAGCCAGAAAGGCTTTGGAAAAAGGCGTAAACACGCTTGCCGATACAGTAAAAATTACGCTCGGGCCGAAAGGCAGGAACGTTGTTCTCGATAAAAAATTCGGTGCACCGCTGATCACGAACGACGGCGTAACCATTGCAAAGGAAATCGAACTGGAAGACCCGTTTGAAAACATGGGTGCTCAGCTCGTCAAAGAAGTTTCCACAAAGACCAACGACGTCGCGGGCGACGGCACCACTACCGCTGTTGTTCTTGCACAGGCAATCATCCGCGAAGGACTTAAAAACCTCGCGGCAGGCGCAAACCCGATCATCCTGCGCCGCGGCATCGACAAAGCTGTCGATACGGCTGTTGCGGAAATCAAAAAGATCTCCAAAACGGTTGACAGCAAAAAAGCAATCGCACAGGTCGCTTCCATTTCCGCAGGCGATGAAACCGTCGGTCAGCTCATTTCCGATGCGATGGAAAAAGTCGGCAAGGACGGCGTAATCACTGTCGAAGAAGGCAAAACCATGAACACCGAACTTACAACCGTTGAAGGCATGCAGTTCGACCGCGGCTATGCTTCCGCTTACATGGTTACCAATACGGATAAAATGGAGGCCGTTCTCGATACCCCTTATATCCTTATTACTGATAAGAAAATTTCCAACTTGCAGGAGATCCTGCCTATCATCGAACCGCTTGCACAGCAAGGCGCTCGTCTTTTGATCATCGCGGAAGACGTGGAAGGCGATGCTCTCGCTGCCCTCATCGTTAATAAACTCAAGGGCGTGTTCAACTGCGTTGCCGTCAAAGCACCCGGCTTCGGCGACAGAAGAAAAGCCATGCTCGAAGATATTGCTATTCTCACGGGCGGCACCGTCATTTCTTCCGACCTCGGTTACGAATTCAAGGACGTTACGACCGATATGCTCGGCAAAGCTGCTCAGGTCAAAGTTGACAAAGACAACACCACGATCGTCAGCGGCAACGGCGATCCTGAAAGCATCAAAGCGCGTGTCAACGCCATCAAAGCGCAGATCGCGGAAACCACTTCCGATTATGACAGAGAAAAATTGCAGGAACGTCTCGCCAAACTTGCAGGCGGCGTAGCGGTCATCAATGTCGGCGCGGCTACCGAAGTCGAAATGAAAGAGAAGAAACTCCGCATTGAAGACGCTCTCGCGGCAACGCGTGCGGCTGTCGAAGAAGGCATCGTCCCCGGCGGCGGCGTTGCTCTGCTCTCCACTTCCGCTGCATTGAAGAAACTTATCAATTCCCTGGAAGGTGATGAGAAGACCGGTGCTCAGATCATCCTCAAAGCCATCGAAGAACCGATCCGCCAGATCGCGAAGAACGCAGGATTGGATGGTTCTGTTATCGTCGAAAAGATCATGGCTTCCAAGAAACCCAACTTCGGTTTCGATGCCCTGAAAAACGAGTACACCGATATGGTGGAAAGCGGCATCATTGACCCGACAAAAGTTTCCCGCAGCGTTTTGCAGAATGCAGCTTCTGTGGCAGCTACCCTGCTCACGACGGAAAGCGTCGTAACAGATATTCCTGCTCCCGAGCCTGCAGCTCCTGCAGCCGGCGGCGGCATGGGCGGAATGTACTAAGCCGAATAAATTTATCCGATAAAAAGGGTCGGCGCAATTTTGCGCCGACCCTTTTTCTGTTATACGCCAAGTTAAGGCATTATTTCTTCATGCCATCTCTCGGCAGGAACAATCTATTCATATCAAAGGAACCTTCCCACTCTCCGCGGATAAATTTAATTTAAGTCGCGAAATTTTAAAGTTTGCCAAAAGAAAACTTTTCTTTTCGCGTATTTTTCAGAATCTTCCGGCTAAAAAACAGCCTCATTCGCGTAAATTTTCGAAAATTTAGTTTATTATCGTCGAATTGGGAAAATAAAATCAAACCTTTTATAATTTACTATAAATAAAGACTCTACAGTCTTTTAGACCCCGCAATTTTTAGCCAACGTAATCAGTTTTTTCAAAAAGACCGGTTTTAACAAATACTTTAATCCGCTTCCTGCAACCGATTTCATTCCATTGAAAAAGCCGCCGTAATATCCCGGCGGCTTTTTCAATATTTTTAATCATTTTTCTTGATTTTGTCCAATATCTTTGTGAGTGCATATTTGCAATGCTCGTAGGTCAAGCCGCCCTGGAAATAAGCGATATACGGCTCCTTTACGGGTGCATCGGCAGAAAGCTCGATGGACGCGCCCTGCACAAACGTACCTGCCGCCATAATGACACGATCTTCATAACCGGGCATATCCCACGCTTCCAATTTTACAAAACTATCGACAGGCGAAGCCTCCTGCACCGCCTGAATAAATCCGGTGAGTTCCGCTTCCGTATGAAAACGAATGGCACGCGTGATATCATAAGGACGTTCGCTGACCGCAGGCGAAGTCTGATATCCGAGCTCTTTTAGGCAGGCACCTATCAATAGGCCTCCCTTCAAAGCCTGGCAAACGACGTGTGGAGCAAGAAAAATCCCCTCATAAAAATACTGATAGCCGTACGCATACGATCCGACTTCCGCACCGATCGACGGCGATGTAAGCCGCCCTGCAATTTTATCGACATACTCTTTTTTACCGACAATATAACCGCCCGTCGGAGCGATCCCGCCCCCCGCATTTTTAATCAGCGATCCCACACAGACATCGGCGCCGTTTTGCGTCGGTTCGGTTTCTTCCACAAATTCGCCGTAGCAATTATCCACAAAAATACACCCGCCGAATCCGCAAGAACGCACAAACGCACAAGCCTTTTTAATTCTTTCTTCGCTGAGTGCATCGCGCCATTCGTATCCGCGCGAACGCTGAATAAAAACTACTTTTACCGTCGGATCGGCAAGACCGTTTCGGATCGAATCGTAATCAAAATCACCGTTTTTTAATTCGCATTTTTTGAATACGATCCCATAATCTGCCAAAGACCCGATGTCCTTACCCCCGATCACTTCCTGCAACGTATCATAAGGATTTCCGGAAATGGAAAAAAGTGTATCCCCCGTCCGCAAAAGCCCGAACAAACCGATCGTCAAAGCATGCGTGCCAGAAAGAATATTCGGAGAAACAAGCCCCGCTTCCGTGCCAAACACATCCGCAAATAACATTCCGAGAGTATCCCTGCCTTCGTCGCCGTATCCGTATCCGCTCGTTGCCGTAAAATGCCGCAGAGCAATTTTATTCTTCTGGAATGCTTCCAAAACCTTTACCTGGTTTGCATATGCCGTTTGCTCCAGTTCTTTAAACTGATCGGCAAGTTTTTCTTCACATTTTGCTATCAGATCATTCACCATCCTGCATCGCCTCCATCACTAACTCTTCGTTTTCCGCATTGTGCGGATCCAGCCATACTATCCCCGGAAACTTTTTAAAAAATGTAATCTGTCTCTTAGCATAATTTCGCGTATTTTGTTGAATCATGTCTCGCATAGTACTGTACGAAACTACCCCTTTAAGGTATTCAAGTACTTCCTTATACCCGATCCCTTGCATACATTGACAGGTTTCGTTTATGCCTGATTCCCAAAGCAAACGCACTTCATCCACCAATCCGTCTTCCAGCATGATATCCACACGCCGATTGATGCGGTCATACAGCTCGCTGCGCGGATAATCAAACGCCACTGCCGTATAGGAAAAACAAGGAACAAACCCGTCCCTTTGCTCCGACTTCTTTTTACCCGTCAGCTCCCAGATCTCCAAAGCGCGGATCACGCGTTTGAGATCATTCGGATGAAGAATTCTTGCACTTTCCGGGTCAATCTTTTCCAAACGTTCGTAGACCGCTTCTTTCCCTTCTTCCGATGCAATACGCTCGTATTTCTCCCTGATCGCAGGGTCCGCCCCTGCATGGCCATGACCTCGTTCAAAGCAAAGCGACTGGATATAAAACCCTGTCCCGCCGCAAATCACCGCCGTTTTCTTTTCCGAAACTAATTTTTCAAGGATCGGAAGCACTGCAGCCTCATAGTCCCCGACCGAATATTTCTCCGCGGGCGGAACAACATCGATCATATGATGCCGAACACCTTGCATTTCTTCCTTCGTCGGCTTTGCCGTTCCGATATTCAGGTCCTTATAAACCAACATACAGTCTGCAGATATAACCTCACCTGAAAGACGTTTTGCCATTTTAACGGCAAAGCCCGTTTTCCCCGATGCAGTCGCTCCGCAAACAACAAGTACTTTTTTCAAAATTATACGATCCTTTTAAACATTTTCTCAATTTCCGTTTTTGTAAGTTTTACGGCGATCGGCCTGCCATGCGGACATTTCAACCCCATATCACCGTGAAGCATTTCAAACAGTTTATCCTTTTCCGAATCGGTCAAAGACATTCCGCCCTTTACCGCATGCTTGCACGCCGCCATTGCCAGCTTGTCACGCAAAATCTCTGACAGACGTATTCCGCGCAATGTCCCCACTTCCCGCAACACTTCTGTAAAAAATCCGCCGATATCTATATCCTGCAGATCCAGAGGCACCGCCGAAACTTTAAAGCAGTTCGCCCCGAATTCTTCTATTTCGAACCCGATCTCTTCCAATGTTTTTGCATTCTCCGACAAGAAATCAAACTCTTCACGGTTCAGGTTCAGCACATACGGAACGAGCATCGGCTGACGCACAACCGTCCTTGACTCCATTTCCTCTTTCAGCCGATTAAAAATCAGCCTCTCATGCGCCGCATGCTGATCGATGATGTAAACATTGTCGCCCTCTTCGTACAGCAAATATGTATTGAAAAGACAACCTTTGAAAATTGCATTTTCAAAGATAATTTTCTGCTGTTTTGCCTTCTGCTCCAATGCTTCCAAATATCGCTTATTCTCAGAAAACACATCCGCAGAAGAATCGGCATTGTTCCCGATCGCATTTTCCCCTTCGACAGGTGCTGCATAAGTTTTGCTTTCTCCTGCCGAAACAATCTTATTCCCACTGTCATGGAAAACTACCTTCTCCGCCTGCGGCGCGTGTCCGAAATCTTTTCTGATATGCGCCACATCGTATTCCTTGCTGAAATCACCTTGTTTTTGCGCGTTTATATCAGGCATAGTACTCTGATTTTGATGTTTTTTAATGAATTCAGTGTAAAAATCGGCGTTTGACAGTTTATCGGATTTTACCGACGACCCACTGGTTCTTGTAGTTTGAAATGCGTTTTTCGGGTACGAATTCGCACGATACGCCGCATCGCCTATACGATCCGAAGTTTTTTGCGCGCCCTTTTCCGCATGAAAAACATTCGCCTCTACCGCTTCCGTCTTCGCAGTTCTCGTCTTTACAGTTTCTGAACCCGACATAGGCGAACCGCTGTCCACAAAAAATTCCAAAGCGCTCGCATTTCCGTCCAATACTGCGGATATAACAGAATAAATACTTCCGTATATGACCTGGTTGTTTTCAAAGCGCACATCCGCTTTATTCGGGTGCACATTCACGTCCACCACTTCCGACGGTACATCGATAAACAAGATATAAAAAGGATACTGGCGCTTCATCAAATAACTGCCGTAGGCATTCATCACCGCCGAACCGATCGTGTTGTTTACAACATACCTTCCGTTCACAAAAGTATTCTGATATGTGCGGTTTGCCTTTGTAAAGGAAGGTTTCCCCAGATACCCGCGTATTCGCACTCCATGCTTTGTCGCATCGATCTTGTAACATTCGCCGATGACCGAACCGCCGTAAACTGCCGCGACCGCTTCATCCAGACCGCCGCCGTAAGACTGCAAAACAAGTTTTCCGTCCGCAAAATAGCGGAACGCAACGGAAGGATTTCCAAGAATAAACCGCGACACAAAATTTGTGATCTCGCTTTCCTCCCCTTTATCCGTTTTAAGGAATTTTGCGCGTACCGGCGTATTGAAAAACAGGCTCTCTGCGGTCATTTCCGTACCGCCGCCCAGCGCGCAGGGCTGCACACCCCCCAACTTTCCGCCCGAACAAGTCAGCTCATACGCTTCGCTCGCGCCCGCAGCACGGGAACGGACCGTTACATTGCTGACAGACGCAATGCTCGCAAGCGCCTCACCGCGAAATCCAAGCGTATGTATATTGTCCAGATCTTCCGCCTTGGCGATCTTACTCGTTGCGTGCGGCATAAACGCCGCGCGCAAATCATCTTTTTCGATACCGCTTCCGTCGTCCGATACACTGATCAGATCCTTGCCGCCGCGTTCGATCGTAACCGTAATATTTTTCGCACCTGCATCCAGGCTGTTTTCCACAAACTCTTTCACGACCGAATACGGCCTGTCCACAACTTCACCCGCCGCAATACGGTTATATACTCCGCTGTCAAGAATGTTTATTTTTGCCATATCCCTTTCCTTTCATTCCGAATAGACTTACCGCCTATACACCGCCCCGCAGCCGCACAAACCGTTTATTCCTTTCCGTTGCTTTCCCGAACTTTTTCACTCAGCTCCGAAAGTAAATTAAACGCCTGCATCGGCGTGATATTGTTCATATCCGTGCGAAGCAAAATGCGTTCCGCTTCGCTTAATTCACGCACTTCGCTCTTCTCTTCCCGATCTTCCTCAACCGCACCGCGCGCAATGTCGTTCTTTTCCAGCTTTTTCAGAATCTGTTTGGCGCGCATCGTGATCTCGTTCGGAATCCCCGCAAGCCTTGCAACTTCAATACCAAAGCTTTTGTTCGCGCCTCCCCTCACGATCTTGCGCAAAAACAAAATACCGCCCGGCGCTTCACGCACCGTTACTTTATAATTTTTAACGCCATCGATCTTTCCTTCCAACTCGGTCAGTTCGTGGTAATGCGTCGCAAAGAGAGTTTTCGCCTTGATGTGTTCACTCAGATATTCCAATACCGCCCATGCAATCGAAAGACCGTCAAAAGTACTCGTACCTCTTCCGACTTCATCGAGAATCAACAAAGAGTTTTCCGTCGCATTCATGACAATGGACGCAACTTCCGTCATCTCTACCATGAAGGTACTCTGATCAAAAATCAGATTATCACTGGCACCGACCCGCGTAAAAATACGGTCTATAACAGGAATCTTTGCCTGCTTTGCAGGTACAAAACTCCCCATGTGCGCCATCAGCACGATCAGCGCATTCTGCCGCATATAAGTACTTTTTCCCGCCATGTTCGGTCCCGTTATCACCATCGTCTGCGTTTCACCGTCCAGCAAAGTATCGTTCGGCACAAAACGCTCCTTGGATAACTTCTCCACGACCGGGTGGCGGCCTTCTACAATACTTAAAAGTCCGCCCTTTTCCTGAATCTGCGGACAGCAATAATTATTCTCTTTGGCTACCGTCGCAAAAGATGTCAGGCAATCCAGCATCGCCAATGCGCCCGACAACGCTTTCAAGGCGCCGATATTATCCGAAAGCACGCCGCGGATCTGATTGAACAATTCAACTTCCAGACTCAAACTCCGCTCGGTGCTCGTCATGATCTTTTCTTCCACCGCCTTCAATTCATCCGTAACATACCGCTCCGCTCCCGCCAGCGTCTGACGGCGATGATACTCAAACGGAACTTTGTCCTTGAACGAATTCGTTACTTCGATCATGTAACCAAATACACGGTTGAATTTTATCTTCAGGTTTTTAATACCCGTTTTTTCACGCTCGCGCGACTCCATCTCACCGATCATCCGCGCCCCGTTATCTCGGATATCCCGGAATTCGTCCAGCTCCACACTGTACCCCTTCCGAATATAACCGCCTTCTTTTACATTGACCGGCGGATTTTCGATAAACGCTCTCTGCAATAAATCGGTCAGACTAGAAAAATCACCCAGCGCATCCGAAATCGCCTTCACCTCTTTGGAACAAAATCCGGACAACTGAAATTTCAGATTCGGGATCAGCGCCAATGACTTCCCAAGCGCCTCGCAATCTCTCGGTGTCAAATTGTTGTTCGAAATCTTTCCCGCAATTCTTTCTATATCGCGGATCCCCTTCAGCGTATCCGCGATCCCGACACGGATCACCGTGGCATTGAAAAGCTCATTTACCGCCTCCAGCCTCCGCTCGATGTCCTCTTTTTTCTGCAAAGGATTCAAAACAAGCCGGTTCATCAGACGCGCACCCATCGCCGTCTGCGTTTTGTCCAACAGCCATACCAGCGACCCCTTGCGCTTTCCGTCTCCTAAAGTTTTCACCAACTCCAGATTCCGTATCGCCGCTCCGTCCAGCATCATCGCGCCGCTGTCCCCCGCGTACTTCACGGAATCAATGATCTTCAATGCATTCTTTTGCGTTTCCCGCAAATATTCTACCAGCGCTCCGCTCGCCGACACCGCCGCTTCATGCCCGACCAATCCGAACGGCTCCAATGTCTTGCACCCGAGCTGCCCCAATAAACAGCCCTCCGCCTTGCGAAACGTAAACGCCCACGGCACGTAACAGGAAAACTCAGGCAAAGTTCTCAACATGTTTTCATTTTTTGTCGATTTTATATACGCATCATTGCATATAATCTCAGCCGGAGAAAGCCTGCTCAGACATTCCAGACTGTCCTGCACAGCGCGTTCGCCTTCATAATCGCAGACATAGAATTCGCCCGTGGTAATATCCGCCCATGCCACCGCGCATTTTTGTTCTTCCTGATAGACACAGGCAATATAATTATTTTTCTTTTCGTCCAGCAAACTGTCTTCGATGAGAGTCCCCGCCGAAACGACCCGGATCACGTCCCGTTCCACCATACCTTTCCCCGGCGTGGGTTCCGTCAACTGCTCACAGATGGCAACTTTCTTCCCCAATGACACCAGCTTCGCTATATACGTGTCCGCCGCGTGAAAAGGTACGCCGCACATCGGTGCACGCTCTTCCAACCCGCAATCCCTGCCCGTCAACGTCAGATCCAGAAGCTGCGAAACTTCCTTCGCATCTTCAAAAAACATCTCGTAAAAATCACCGAGCCGGTAAAAAACCACGCAATCCTTGTATTTCTCTTTTACTTCCAGATAATGCCGCATCATCGGCGAAAGTCCGCTCATCCGCTTTTCCTTCCTCTCTATTCTTTCGTATCCTCACACAGCTCGCAATCCAACGAAACTCCCGAAGTACCGCTTACCTTAAGCTTCACAAAATCCCCGACTTTGTTCGTTTCACTCTTGAAATACCCCATCCTGCCGTATTCATCTCTGCCAAGGTATAATCCGCGTTTTGCATCGTAATCCTCACACAAAACTTCGATCGTTTTTCCGCGATATGCGGCGGAAAGTTCGCGTGTCTGCGCATTTACCAGTTCCACAAGCCGCATGATCCGATCTTTCTGTACTTCTTCGGGGATCTGTTCGTCCATCCCCGCGGCAACCGTTCCGCTCCGACGCGAATAAACAAACGTGAACGCCGTCGAAAAACGCGCTTCCTTCACAAGAGACAGCGTCGCCTGAAAATCCTCTTCCGTCTCCGTCGGAAATCCTACCATGATATCCGTCGTCAGCTGACAATCCGGTACATATTTCCGAAGCATTTCGACCTTTTCCAAATATTCTTTCGCCGTATATTTGCGATTCATCAACTTCAGGATCCTGTCCGACCCGGCCTGTACCGGCAAATGAACCAGATGACAGATCTGCTCGTTATCCGCAATCGTTCGCACAAGATCCTCGCCGAAATCTTTCGGATTACTCGTCATAAAGCGCAGGCGAAACTTTTCCTTCCGCTCGCATATCTTATTCAGAAGCTGCCAGAATGTGCAGTCCCCGCGGTCGTTCCCGTATGAATTCACATTCTGCCCCAACAGCGTTATTTCCTTGTAACCCTGATCCAGCAATGCATTCACTTCTTTCACGATCGCACCGCTTTCACGGCTCCGCTCCCTGCCTCGCACGTAAGGAACAATACAGTAAGAACAAAAATTGTTGCACCCGTACATGATGTTTACCCAGGCATTCGGGTAGCTCGTCCGATAGGATATATCCTCCGTATCCGCTTCTCCTTCTTTCTCCCAGACATCCACCACCGCTTTCTTTCCGGCAAGCTTTTTATCGATCAGCTCTCCCAAAACAGGCAGATTGTGCGTCCCGAACACAATATCCACAAACGGAAACTTCTTCCTGAGCTTCTCCGCCGCGCCAGCTTGCTGCGTCATACATCCGCCTACCGCGATCAACATCGAAGGACGGCTCTTCTTCAGTTTTTTCAACGCTCCGATGTTTCCATAAGCATGATTTTCCGCATTCTCACGGATACAGCATGTATTAAAAACCACTATATCCGCTTCTTCTTCGCTCTTGCCTTGTTTATATCCGCGCGCGCGTAAAATACCGGCTATCTTCTCCGATTCATGCACATTCATCTGACAGCCATACGTCGTGATCCAATAGTATTTTTCCATTTCTGACCTATTCTTCTTTACAAAAATTTACCCGTTTATCATTATACATTTTTTCAGGATTTTTTTCAAGTCTTTGAACTTTGTTAAAAGGGAAATAATTTGCGCAAAAATCGTTATACTGTTATAAGGGAGTTCCGATATGAAAGTTCTTACAAAAATTACAATCGTTTTTTTATGCGTCCTTCTCGCATCCGCGACAGCTGCGGCCGCTTATTATTTTATCGCTACGCGCGACACTCGCCTTGAAGCTGAAAAATTCAGCCTCGCCCAAAACTGCGCCGTTATCTTGGACAACAGCGATCATAAAGTCAGTGAAATCAACTTTTCACAAAAACATAAAACCGTAAACGTTGCCAAGATCCCGTCTTTCGTCAAAGACGCTTTTATCAGCGCGGAAGACAAAAATTTTTATTCGCATCACGGACTTGATTATAAGCGCATGCTCCGCGCCGCCCTCACAAACCTGCGGGCCGGATCTTTTAAACAGGGCGCCTCCACTATCAGCCAGCAACTTGTCAAAAATACCCAGCTTTCCAACGAAAAAACGTTGACACGAAAACTGAAAGAAATCAAGCTTACCCGACAACTTGAAAAAAAATACTCCAAAGACGAAATTCTGGAAATGTACCTGAATACCATTTATTTCGGTCATACATGCTATGGGATTTCAGAAGCCGCCGATTTCTATTTCGGTAAGGAACCTTCCGAACTCACTCTTTCGGAAGGCGCTATGCTGGCCGCCGTCATACGCTCACCCAACAACTACTCGCCTTTCACAAACAGTGAAAAATGCCTGAACGCCCGCAACAGCGTTTTGCGGAGAATGTTCACCTTGGGAAAAATCACGGAAAGTGAATATGAAAAAGCGGAAAATCAGCCGCTTCCCCAACAGCGTGAAAAATCTTTTTCTTCCGACAGCTATCTGGACGCCGTCTATGAGGAATTTCAGAATCTGCCGCTCTTTTCCCCTTACAAACTGCGGGAAGGTTTTCGCATCTACACGTATATGGACGAGACGATGCAGGAATATATCCGGCAGCTTTCAACCGATGCAGACCGTTCCGGAAAGAGTCTGATCGTATGCAATAATCAAACGCGAGGTGTATCCGCATTCTTTTCCACCGAAGGAAATTTGCGAAGACAGCCCGGATCCGCCGTCAAACCGCTCGCCGTCTACGCCCCCGCACTGGAAGAAAACCTGATTTCCCCCTGCACGCCCATCTGTGATGAGGCAACCGATTTCGGCGGCTATGCCCCCGCAAACTATCATGACAAGTATTGCGGATGGATATCCGTACAAGATGCCCTTGCACAGAGCCTGAATATTCCGGCCGTCAAGATTCTCAACGAACTCGGAATCGAGAAAAGCTGTGCCTATCTGCAACGTTTGAATCTTCCCGTACTTGACACCGACAAAAATCTTTCTCTGGCGCTCGGAGGCATGACCGAAGGCTTTACCCTTCCCGAACTTTCCGCAGCTTACGCCGCCTTCGCGAACGGCGGCCAATTTGCGCCTGTTGCCTTTATACGAAAAGTCGAGTCGGAAGACGGCGAAATACTCTATGAAAGAAACCCGATTCCGATCCGCGCCTTTTCTTCCGACACCGCCTGCCTTACCAATAAAATGCTGCACAGCTGTGTACAAAACGGAACAGCGAAAAAGCTGAACATCCTTCCCTTTGAAGTGTGCGCAAAGACAGGAACAAGCGGAACAGAAAAAGGCAATACGGATGCCTGGACGATCTCGTACACGACTCTTCACACCGTCGGCGTCTGGATGGGAAATGCCGATAACTCCCTCACGGACATCACGGGCGGAGGACTTCCCTGTCATTATGCCATGCTCATTCTGAAAAAACAATACCAAAACTCTGCCCCGCAAAATTTTACCGATGATCCGGACATCGTAACTTGCACTCTGGATAAGATCGCATACGATAAAGATCACATCTTGCGGCTCGCTTCTCAAAACCAACCGACAGCCACAACCTTTACCGAACTATTCCGCAAAAGCAATTGCCCGAAAGATCAGACTTCGGATCTTATCACAGAGAATTGCACTCTCCGCCTTGAAAATAACACAGTTATGATTGATTTATGTCAGACAGAGTACTATAATTACCTGATAAAACGTGAAAACAGGTCCAAAACAAAGACAATATTTGACGGAAAAGCAAATGCAAGTTTTCATGACAAAACAGTAAAAGCTGGAGAAAAATATGTCTATACCGTATGCCCCTATTCTATAAACGACAAAGGAGAACGCATTTACGGTAAAGAGATCCGTTTGCCTGCAGTCATAATTCCCAAAACGCCAAAAGATATACCCGACAACTGGTGGGAACACTGATCGCACATTTTAGGAGTAAACTTTTTAATCAGAAATACTATTTAAAGAGAATGCCGCGACGCGCAATATCTTTGCGCGTCGCGGCATTTTTCGTCATCAGAATACAAATTTCAAATGCTTTGATAAGAGGCAGAAAATCCATGCTGTACTATTAAAATCTTTTAATAAGCAGCAGGATCCTTGCCGTACTTTTTAAAAATGCACCGTTTCGAGCGTTGAAAGAGCTTCCTCTACCAGCCCGTTTACATCCAGCTTTGCTTCCGCAGCTTCCACTTCCGATAGTCTGGGACGGATCAGCGGATGCTTCGGCAAAAATACCGTACAACAATCCTCATAAGGCTGAATCGATGTTTCAAACGTACCGATGGCACGGGAACGCTCGATGATCTCCGTTTTATCAAACCCAACCAAAGGGCGCAGAACAGGGACGTTTCTGACCACTGCATTGGAAGACGTCATCCCCTCGATCGTCTGGCTCGCAACCTGTCCCAAGCTTTCTCCCGTTATGATACACTGCGAACCGCTCTTTTCACAGAGCCGTTCCGCAATACGCATCATGAACCGCCGCAATAACGTGATCATCATTTCTTCCGGACAATTTTTATGGATCGCTTCCTGAATATGCGTAACGCTCACGACGTTCAGCGTCATGCCGCCCGTATAGGTCGACAGGATACGTGCAAGCTCTTCCACCTTTTCCCGCGCCTGCATATTCGTATACGGATAACTGTGAAAATGAAGTCCTTCGATCTTCATCCCGCGCTTTGCGATCATATAGCCTGCCACAGGACTGTCGATACCGCCCGACAAGAGAAGCATGCCTTTGCCTGCCGTCCCTACCGGCATTCCTCCCGCCGCTTTTACCACGCCGCCGAATACCAGCGCCGTACCGTTTTCACGGACATCGATACTGACCACCATCTGCGGATTGTGCACGTCCACTTTCAGCGACGGAAAATCATCCAACAGCCTTCCGCCAATCTGCGCATTGATCTGCATGGAATTGAGCGGGAATTTTTTGTCCCCGCGGTTGGTTTCCACTTTAAACGTTCCTTCTTTCGGAGCAATTACTTTGACCGCTTCGTAGATTTTCTGCATGTCCGCTTCCACTTTATATCCGACGCTCAACGTATGCGTACCGAAAACCTTGCGCAGGCGCTCTACGATCTCATCCGCCCGCCCTTCGTCAAAGTTTTCCACAACATATCTGCCGCTCGGCTTATGCATTTCGTGGCGGATCCCCGTCAAAGCCTTTTCCAGATTGTTCATAAAGACTTTTTCAAAATATCCGCGGTTCTTTCCCTTTAAATGAATTTCACAATAACGTACAATAACTACTTTTTCCATGTTTATCTCGTTCTCTCCGCCAGCTCCGCCGCAGTCTTATTTAAAATTTCAATCGCACAAGCGACCTCATTCTCTGTCGTCGATGAGGCAAAAGACAGGCGCAGTACGCCGTCGGCACGCTTTTCATCCAATCCGCAGGCAAGTATGACACGACTGAATCTGCTCTTTGAAGAACATGCCGAACCCGTCCCGACCATCAATCCTGCATCATCCAGCATGTGCAGCAAAACCTCGCCGCGCAGCCCTTTCGCCGAAACGCTCAGGATATACGGCGACGCATTCTCCGCAGACAAAATTTCAAAGACAGACGCGTTTAACCCCTGCCGTACCTGTCGGTTATAGCCCTGAATGCGTGAAAAATCTTCTTTCAGAGAAGCAAACTTTTTACGCGCCGCAAACTCAAACTGTTTGATCGCAAACGTGTTCTCCGTTCCGCTGCGAAGCCCGTTTTCCTGACCGCCTCCGAAGATATACGGCAAAAGTTTGGCACCTTTCCGACGTATCAGGGCCGCTGCACCGCGTATGCCGCCGATCTTGTGCGCGCTTACCGTGTACAAATCAATGTCTTTGGTCAGCGTGAACGGGATCTTGCCGAATGCCTGCACCCCGTCGCTATGGAATATTGTGCCCGCATTGATTTTTTTCACCCGCGCCGCCAATGCGGCAATATCATTGACCGCGCCCGTTTCATTGTTTACGTGTATGACAGAAACCAAAGACGTCTTGTCATCGACAAGCTTTAAAAGTGCTTCCGCATCCACACCTCCGTCGCTGTTCAACGGTGCAAACCGCACTTCCACGCCGCGTTTTTCCAGTTCTTTCGCACTGTTATAAATTGCCGCATGCTCCCCGGACGTCGTAACGAAATTTCCGCGCTTTGCCGATGAAAATATTGCCTGATTGTCCGCCTCGCTCCCCGAACCAGTAAAAACAAGCTCATATCCGCCTTGCGGCGCAACAAACGAGAGCAGGACGCGCCGCGCTTCGTCGATCGCTTTGTGCGCCTCAAATCCTGCCCTGTACAATGCCGACGGGTTCAGACATCCGTACGGTTTTAAATATGCAAGTGCCGCATTTACCGCCCCCTCATCGGGGACGGTAGTCGCGGCGTTATCCAAGTAGATCATTTTCTGTTAAATTCCGATTCCAAAAGATTTTTACGCGTATAACGCAGGATCGTCGCCAAAAGCTCCTGACGGCATTCTACAACGAGAATGCGCTTTCCGACATTCGTTACCGCTTGAATATAATAAAATTCTTTGTCCTCTGCCGCCTCGGAGTTTGGCGTGAGAATGTCTTCCTTAATATCGGGAGACGCTTTCAGCTTTTTATACGATTCCGACCCGACTCTTCCGATCTTCACCAGCTTATCATCGCTCAGACGATACAAAAGTTTACGCTTACGTCCGTGGAATACTTTGCTCAGCCGCAATTCTCCGGATATAAAGGTATAATCGTAACTCAGATAGAAGCTATGGCGTTTTTTAAAAAACAACACAGCGCCGACGATCGAAAGCACAAGCATGATTGCCCAAGGGATCATGCCGAGCAGCACCGCTTTCACGTCGATCCCCTGTTCCGGGTCGATCGGCGTGTAAAACAGTCCCCAGATATTCAACAGCGAAAACAGCATGGACACAATACACAGCCACCCGAAAACAGTAAAAAGAGTGTAACGAAATTTCGCCGACTTTTCATTGTGTATACTGACGCTCTCCTCGTAAAATACTTCCTGCATGAATCCCCCCGTCGAGTTTAAAATTCAACCGTTCCTTCAAAAACCTGCCGCGCATTGCCCGTGAGCGTTACACTGCCGTCCGAAGAATACCTTACGATCAGATCGCCGCCGCGTACCTTGACCGTGATATCTTCATCCGTTTTGCAATACCCGCCCAGCACTGCCGCTACGACCGAAGCCGCCGCGCCTGTACCGCACGCCAAAGTTTCACCGTTGCCCCGCTCCCATACGCGCATTTTCAGCGTCTTATCGTTCACGACGCGAACAAATTCTACGTTCACTCTCTGCGGGAAATACTTCGCATATTCGAACAACGGCCCGACATTCGCAACATCCACAGCATCGACCTTATCGCAGAACACCACGCAGTGCGGATTACCGACATTGACCAATGTAACATTATAATCCTTATCCCCGACCGTGATCTTTCTGTTTACAATCTTATCGCCTTCCAGCGTTGAAGGTATTTTCTTGCCTTCCAAGACCGCTTTGCCCATATTCACGCTCACGGAGCTGACTTTCCCGTTAAAGGTGAACAAAGTCATTTCGCGCACGCCGCTCAGCGTTTCGATGGTCATATGCTTGTTTTTCACAATGCCGTTATCGAACAGATATTTTGCCACGCAACGAATCGAGTTACCAGCCATGGCGCCTTCGCTGCCGTCTTTATTGAAGATACGCATCTTCGCATCCGCCACATCTGATTTCTCGATCAGCGTAATGCCGTCGCCTCCGATTCCGAAATGCCGGTCGACAAAATTGATCGCAAGCGATTCGGGACAAGTGATCTTGCCGTCCATGTTATCAAAGAAAATATAGTCGTTTCCGCAGCTCTGCATCTTGACAAATTTCAGCTTTGTCCGTTCCGTACGCAGATGGTTGATGTCCACAAGCTCCGTGTTATCTTCATTGAAACGGCTCGCGATGATGTCCGCCAGCGCGTTTGCCGTATCCAAAGACGTGAGTGTCGTGATCCCGAGCAGGATCGCATGATGATGCATACGGATATAGTCATTGATGGAATCCATATCCGTCTTGCCTGTATACACGATATAGTCGATCTTGCCGGCGTCCATCAGGCGGTAGATCTCCTCGCTCTGCGAGAGTCTGTCCACCGTATGCACGTCAATGCCGAGCGTGCGGATCGTCTCCGCCGTTCCCTTCGTCGCATAGATCGTCAATCCCAGATCGCTGAATTTCTTGGCAAGCCCGAGAATTTCAAATTTGTCCTGGTCATTAATGGTGAAATAAACGCCTACTTCGCGCTGTTTGCTCGGATGGCAAAGCTTGAACCCTGCCGACACGAGCCCTTTGAACAGAGCCTCTTCGATCGTCTTACCGATCCCCAGTACTTCGCCCGTCGATTTCATTTCCGGTCCGAGCTGCGAGTTTACGTCGTTCAGCTTTTCAAAGGAGAATACAGGCACTTTCACCGCCACATACGGCGAACTCTTATAAAGCCCCGTACCGTAACCGAGTTTTTTCAGATGCGCCCCCACCATGATCTTTGTGGCAAGCTCCACCATCGGCACGCCCGTAACTTTCGAAATGTAAGGGATCGTACGCGACGCGCGCGGATTCACTTCAATGACATACAACTCATTGTGATACACCAGGAACTGTATGTTGATGAGCCCCTTCGTCTTGAGCGACAAAGCCAGCTGCGTCGAGCATTCAATGATCTTATCCAGCATGATATCGCTCAGATTATACGGAGGATAGACCGCGATCGAGTCGCCGCTGTGCACGCCCGCACGCTCGATGTGCTGCATGATACCGGGGATCAGAACATCCTTTCCGTCGCTGATGACGTCCACTTCCAGTTCCTGCCCCATCAGATATTTATCGCAAAGAACAGGGTTTTCAATGTGCTGCGCCAAAATGACGTCCATATACCGCGAAATATCGCTTTCCGTAAACGCGATCGTCATATTCTGACCGCCGATGACATAGGACGGGCGCAAAAGCACAGGATATCCGAGCTTGTCCGCCGCCGCAAGCGCTTCTTCCTTCGTCATGACCGTCAGTCCCTTCGGACGGCTGATGCCGAACTGTTCCAGAAGCTCGTCAAAGCGCTCCCTGTCTTCCGCCATATCCACGCTGTCCGCACTCGTTCCCAGAATGCGCACGCCTTTTTTATCCAGATAATTGCAAAGTTTGATCGCTGTCTGTCCGCCGAACGTGATCACCACCCCGTAAGGCTTTTCTTTATCGATGACATTCTGCACGTCTTCGGGCGTGAGAGATTCAAAATACAGCCGATCCGCCGTATCAAAGTCGGTGGAAACCGTTTCGGGGTTATTGTTGATGATGATCACTTCATACCCGAGCTGTTTGAGCGTCCAAACGCAATGCACCGACGAGTAGTCGAATTCAATACCCTGACCGATTCGGATCGGGCCGGACCCGATGACGATGATCCGCTTTTTCGTGCTTTCCTTGATAAACGGCGTCGCCTCATCGTGCGCGTATTCGTCATAGGTCGAATAGAAGTACGGCGTTTCCGCTGAAAATTCCGCCGCGCAGGTATCGACCATTTTATAGACCGCCTTCCTGTGATAAGGGATCTTCTGACCAGATATCTTTTCCAGCTCTTTGTCAGGATAACCGAGCCGCTTGCCTTCATCGTACAGGCCGCGCGTCAGTTTCTCTGTCTTTAAACGGTTTTCAAAATCAACAAGATTCTTTAATTTGTTGAGGAACCAACGATCGATTTTTGTAATATTGAAAATCTCGTCCAGAGAAATGCCCGCTTTGATCGCAGCAAAGACCGTGAACAGCCGCTCATCGGATAGTTTTTTCAGCTCTTCGCGCAGATCCTTCCCCTCGTATTTGTTAAGGTTCAGAGACGAAAGCGAAATTTCCGCGCCGCGGACTGCCTTCATGATCGCCATTTCAAAGGAAGTGCCGATCGCCATGACTTCGCCCGTCGCTTTCATGCGCGTGCCGAGCTCGCGCTTTGCATACAGGAATTTATCGAACGGCCATTTCGGAAGTTTGACCACGACATAGTCAAGAGCCGGCTCAAAGCAGGCATATGTCTTGCCCGTTACATCGTTGCGGATCTCGTCCAGCGTATAGCCGAGCGCGATCTTCGTTGCAACCTTTGCGATCGGATAACCCGTCGCCTTGGACGCGAGCGCCGAAGAACGCGAAACACGCGGGTTCACTTCAATAACCGAATATTCGAAAGAATCGGGATTCAACGCAAACTGACAGTTGCAGCCGCCCTCGATCCCCAGTTCCGTAATAATTTTCAAAGACGCCGTACGCAGCATCTGGTATTCTTTGTCCGAAAGAGTCTGGCAAGGCGCCACGACGATGGAATCGCCCGTATGAATGCCCACAGGGTCGAAGTTTTCCATCGAGCAGACGGTAAGCACATTCCCGTTTCCGTCGCGCAGCACTTCAAACTCGATCTCTTTCCAGCCGTAAATATATTTTTCGACAAGCACCTGCGTGATCGGCGAAAGCATCAGTCCGTTATGCGATATGCTGCGCAGTTCCTCTTCGTTGAACGCAACGCCGCCGCCGGCACCGCCCAACGTAAACGCGGGACGAATGATCACAGGATACCCGATCTTGTTCGCCACCGCCACGCACTCTTCCACCGTGTATGCGATATCCGAAGGAACGACAGGCTGACCGATTTTCTGCATCGTCTCCTTGAACAGTTCACGATCTTCCGAACGATCGATCGCGTCCACTTTCGTTCCGATCAGCTTTACTCCCCACTGATCCAAAAAGCCCTCTTTCGCAAGCTGACAGCCGATCGTTAGCCCCGTCTGACCGCCAAGGGATGCAAGCAAACTGTCCGGCCTCTCTTTTTTGATAATACGTTTGATGGATTCCAACGTCAGCGGTTCGAGATAAATTTCGTCCGCAAGCGCTTTGTCCGTCATGATCGTCGCAGGGTTCGAGTTGCAAAGGACAACGTTCACGCCCGCATCTTTCAGCACGCGGCATGCCTGCGCTCCCGCATAGTCAAACTCCGCCGCCTGCCCGATCACGATCGGGCCTGAACCGATAACCAATACTTTCTTTATATCGCTTCTCTTAGGCATTCTTCTTTCCTCCGTCCATCATCGCCATGAATGTGTCAAAAAGCCCCGTCGCATCCTGCGGCCCGCTGCATGCCTCCGGATGGAACTGCACCGTAAATGCGTTCAGCTCCGGATATTCCACACCTTCACAGGTATTGTCGTTCGCATTGATAAAGCTCAGTTTGCCTTTCGTGATCGTATCCGCAATCACTTCATAACCGTGGTTCTGGCTGGAAATATACACGCGGCCCGTATCCAAATTCTTTACCGGCTGATTCACGCCGCGGTGTCCGTATTTCATTTTCTTTGTCTTGCCGCCCATCGCCAGCGCAAACAGCTGATGCCCCAGACAAATTCCGAAAATCGGCAGCTTTCCAGCAAGCTTGGCTATATTTTCGATCAGCTCCGTGTTCTCCGCAGGATCCCCCGGGCCGTTCGTCAGCATCAGCCCGTCCGCTTTATACGAAAGGATCTGCTCCGCCGTGTATGTCGAAGGCACGCGGATCACTTTGCATCCGCGCTTGACAAGCTCACGCGCAATGTTTTCTTTTGCCCCGAAGTCCCAGAGCACCACCGTGCGCTTCGCATCCTTTGTGTCGTAAACCATTTCGCTCTCGCAGGTACAGCTTTTAACTGCGTCGCGGATCACGAACTTTTTCACCGCGTCCAGATCCTGCACGGGCTTGGACGAGATTACCGCATTCATAACGCCCGACTCGCGCACCGTACGCGTAAGCTCACGCGTATCGATCCCGTATACGCCCGGAATATTATGTTCCTTTAGGAAATCGTCCAGCGTTCCTTCACAGCGGAAATTGGACGGCGTCTTGCAATATTCCCGCACGATATATGCCGAAAGATACGGTTTCTTGCTCTCGCAATCCGAATGGATCATGCCGTAATTTCCGATCAAAGGAAATGTCTGAATGACGATCTGTCCGTAATAACTCGGGTCCGTCAGCGTCTCGATATAGCCCGTCATGCCCGTCGTGAATACAAGTTCACCCAGCACATCCCCGCGCGCACCGAAGCGCTTCCCTTCGAATACCTGGCCGTTTTGCAATGTCAAATAAACTTTTTCTTCTTTCATACCGTAAACCCTTGCGACCTTTCGCTATTATTTCATCAGTTTTACCATTACCGCTTTTTGCGCGTGCAGGCGATTCTCCGCTTCGTCAAAGATCTCCTCCGCATGCGATTCGAACACTTCGTCCGTGATCTCTTCGCCCCTGTGCGCAGGCAGACAATGCAACACCATCGCATCCGGCTTTGCAACCTGCAGCAACTGCGCATCGATGCAGTATCCGCGGAATACCTTTTCGCGTTCCGCTTTTTCCGCTTCCTGCCCCATCGACGCCCATACATCCGTGTACAGCACGTCCGCATTCGCCGCCGCAACTTTCAGATCGCTCGTTACCGTCAGTTTGCCGTTTTTCTGCGCCCACTCGACGATCTGTGCGTCCGGACGATAGGTATCGGGACATGCGATCGAAATTTCCATTCCTGTCTTGATTCCGCCCACGATCAGTGAATTCGCCATATTGTTGCCGTCTCCGACAAAACACAGCTTCAGACCTTTCAGGCTGCCCTTATATTCCCGGATGGTCATCAGATCCGCCAGAACCTGGCAGGGATGACAATAATCCGTCAGCCCGTTGATGATCGGGATCGAACCGTATTTCGCAAGATCTTCCACATCCTGCTGTGCAAACGTACGGATCATGATCCCGTCCAGATACCTCGAAAGCACCCGCGCCGTATCTTTGATCGGCTCGCCTCTCCCGATCTGAAGATCTCTGTCCGACAGAAACAGAGCATGTCCGCCCAATTCCGTCATACCGACTTCAAAACTTACGCGCGTACGCGTCGAGGATTTGGAAAAAATCATACCCAATTTCTTCCCCTGCAGGTACGGATGCGCAATATGATTTTTCCGCTCGTATTTCAGCTGGTCAGCCAGATTCAGTATGCCATAGATCTCTTCCGTCGACAGATCGGATAACTTTAACAGATGTTTCATTCGGATATCACCTCGTTCAAAATTTGTAACGCAAAATCAATTTCGTCTTTTTTTACCGTCAGCGGCGGCAGCAGACGCACTTTGTTCTTCGCCGTCAGAACGATCAGACCGCGGTCCAGGCACTTCTCCGCCACTTCCCGCGCAGGTTTCGTCGTTTCCAGCCCGATCATCAGCCCAAGTCCCGTTACGGACAACACGTTGCGGATCCTGCCAAGATGCGTGAATAAGTACGCGCTCTTGCCCTGCACTTCCAGCATCAGCGCCTTGTCCAGCCTGCGCAAAATACTGCATGCACCCGCGCACGCCACGGGATTTCCGCCGAACGTCGATCCGTGATCGCCTGCCCCGAATACGTTTTCACACTTTTCAAAAAACAACGTTGCGCCCAGCGGCAATCCGCCGGCCAGCCCCTTCGCCGTCGATACGATATCCGGCGCGATCCCGTAATGCTCGTAAGCATACAGTCTGCCCGTTCTGCCGTTCCCCGTCTGCACTTCGTCGATGATCAGAAGAATATCATTTTTCTTACAGAAAACTTCGATTTCCTTCACTTCTTCCATATCCAGCGGGCGCACGCCGCCTTCTCCCTGCACCAACTCCAGCATCACCGCACAAGTCTCGTGCGTACACATTTTGCGGACTCCTTCGTACGTGGGATCCGCATACGAAAACCCGTCCAAAAACGGCATGAAATATTTGTGCATGACATCCTGGCCCGTCGCCGACAACGTCGCGATCGTCCTGCCGTGAAAAGAATTTTTCAAAGTTACGATGCGGAATCTGCCTTCTCCGTATTTGTCGTACGAATATTTGCGCGCCGCTTTGATCGCACACTCGTTTGCTTCCGCTCCCGAATTGGAGAAAAACACCTTCCGCGCCCCCGTCTTTTCGCAAAGCATGTGCGCCAACTGCGCCTGCGGCTGCGTATAATACAGGTTGCTCGCATGCTGGATCTTGTTCAGCTGCGAAATCACCGCTTCCTTCCACTCCGGATCGTTCACTCCGAATGTGTTCACCGCAATGCCGCTTCCGAAATCCACATACTTTTTCCCTTCCTCCGAATACAGCGTGGCGCCTTCTCCGCGCGCCAGATCCACAGCAAAACGGTTGTATGTGTTCGCTATATATTTTTTGTCCTCGCTCTGTATTTTTTCAAAACTCATATCTCTTACACGACTCCTTCCCGACAGGCATTTCCCTCACGGATTTTCCGCACCCCTGCCGTCCAAACCGCATTTTACCTATTTTATCTATTCTATCATAATTCGCAAGCAAATGCAAATATTTCGGGAAATTCTTTTTGAACCGAACCTTTCTTTTTGCCGCGCACACCTTTTGTTATCCGCACACATTCCGCCGACGGTTCCCGCACTTATTTATTGCCTTGCACCTGCATCCGTATTCCGACGCCGTTTCGCAACGACATATTACGACGAAGCAGGAACTCATTTCCCCGATTACCCGAAAAAAGAGACCGATCCGAAAATCAGTCTCCTGTATCGTTAGTCGCTCCCGACAAACATCGTGCCGATGCCTTCGTCCGACAATATTTCGACAAGAATGGAATGCTCCACCCGTCCGTCTATAATAAATACTTTATGAACACCGCGGCGGATCGCTTCGCGGCAGCAATCGATCTTCGGGATCATTCCGCCCGATATGATACCCTGTTTTACCAAAGAAGGGATATCACTCACACAGATCTTTTCGATCAGCGAGCTTTCATCGTCTTTGTCCCGCAGGACGCCTTTGGTATCCGTCATAAGAATGAGACTCTGCGCATTCAGCGCACCCGCTATAAATGCCGATGCCGTGTCCGCATTCACATTATAAATATGCCCCTCGTCATCGTACCCGACTGTAGAAACAACGGGAATATAACCGGCGTCCAATGCGTCGGTTATCACCTTCGTATCCATATGCGTGATCTTCCCGACATAGCCGAGTTTCTCACTCTCCTTGCAGCATTTCATCATGTGCCCGTCAATGCCGCAAAGTCCCAATGCCTTGCCGCCGATGCTTTCCAGAAGATTCACGAGCGACTTATTGATCTTTCCCGCCAGCACCATGCGCACGATCTCCGCCGTCTCCTCATCCGTATAGCGAAGCCCGTCCACAAACACCGACTGCTTCCCCACACGTTTGAGCATCTCCGAAATTTCCGGTCCGCCGCCGTGCACCAGCACCACTTTGACCCCAATCAGATTCAAAAGCACAATGTCGTGCATGACCGACATTTTCAACTCCTGATTGATCATCGCATTGCCGCCGTATTTTACAACGACGATCTTTCCGTTATAATCTTGTATGTAAGGCAGCGCCTCGCTCAAAACTTTCGCGCGGAACTGCTTGTCCTGCTTCGTATCCATACTCTTTCCTCGCATTCCTCAGGTACGATAATCCCCGTTGATCTTGACATATTCATACGTAAGATCGCAGCCCCAAGCCGTCGCTTTTCCGTTTCCGTCGCCGAGCCCGATCAAGATCTCGATCTCGTCTTCCGAAAGAACTTTCTTCGCTTCTTCCTCCGAAAAAGCGATCCCGCTTCCGCCGCGGCACACCGCAATTTCTCCGGCACGGCTCTTAAAATCCACGCTTACCTTCGTTACGTCAACATCCGCGCCCGAATACCCGATCGCACACAGCACGCGTCCCCAGTTTGCATCCGCACCGAACATGGCCGCCTTGAACAAAGAGGATTTGACTACGCTCTTTGCGACCGTTTTTGCCGCCGCCTTGCTCTTTGCGCCCGTTACTTTGCATTCGAGAAGTTTCGTGGCGCCCTCTCCGTCCTTTGCAATCTGACGACACAAATAGGTGGTAACTTTATTCAGCGCCTTGCGGAACGCCGTAAAATCTTTGCCGCTTTCCGTGATGCATGTATTCCCCGCAAGACCGTTCGCCAGGACCGATACCATATCGTTGGTCGAGGTATCGCCGTCCACGCTTACCATATTGAAGGAATCCTTCACATCCGCCGACAGCGCCTTCTGCAGCATTGCAGGCGAAATCGCCGCGTCCGTCGTAACAAAGATCAGCATCGTCGCCATGTTCGGATTGATCATCCCGACGCCCTTGCCGATCGCGCCGATCCTGCATTCCTTTCCTTCCAGTACGAACGAATAAGCAATCTCTTTGGAAACCGTATCCGTCGTCATGATTCCCTGCGCGGCAAATTCACTGCCGTTCTCGTTCAGGCCTTGCACGAGAGCAGGCATCCCTTCCGCGATCGGATCCAACGAAAGCGGCTGACCGATCACACCCGTCGAAGCCACGATCACATCCTGCGCCGAGATCCCCGTATATTGATTGACAAGCGCGCACATTCCTTCCGCAATCTGCTCGCCGTCCGCATTGCACGTGTTTGCATTGCCGCTGTTGACCACGATCGCCTGCGCATATCCGTCTGCCACATGCTTCTTCGTAACAAGGATCGGTGCACCTTTTACCAGGTTCTGCGTATAGACGCACGCCGCCGTAGCACGCACCTCGCTGACGATCAAAGACAGATCCCTTTTCGTTTTGTTTTTACGGATCCCGCAATGCACTCCGTTTGCTTTGTATCCCAAGGGGGCACACACCCCGCCCTGTATTTTTTTCATAACTCCTCCATGCTCTCATTCCAAAGATATGCGCTCGTCCAATCCGAGCATAATATTCATGCACTGCACCGCCGCACCCGAAGCACCTTTTCCGAGATTGTCAAACACCGAAGCAAGTACGATCCTCTCGTCATTTCCGTCCACATAAATCTCCATACGGTTCGTACCCGACAGAGGGTTTGCCGCCAGGAATCCTTTCGTTTCTTGCGATGTTTTCACGAAATTATGCGACGCATAGTACTCTGTAAAGTAACTTCTGAGGTCGTTTACACTCATTTTCTTTTGCATAAGCCGTGCATACAACGGTACCGTAACGCACATTCCGCTGTAATAATCGGATACGATCGGATTGAAAATCGGAGCAAAATCAAGCCCGCAAACTTTCTGCATTTCGGGAAGATGCTTATGCTTTTGCCCCATTCCGTACTGACGCGGACTGTCCAGTTCTTTATTTCTTTGCGGGTACTCATACTCCGCGATCATCTTTTTGCCGCCGCCGCTGTAACCCGTTACCGAATGACAGACAAACGGATAATCGGGAGCCACGATCCCGCCCGCGATCAACGGATACACGAGCGAAATAAACCCGCTAGCATGACACCCGGGGACCGCCACACGCTTCCCCTGCGCGATCCGATCCCGATGCCCTTTTGATAACTCGGGAAATCCGTATGCCCAGCCGGGATCCGTACGGTGCGCCGTAGACGCATCTATGATCTTTACTTTCTCATTTTCGCACAGCGACACAGACTCGATCGCCGCAGCATCCGGCAAACACAAAAAAACAATATCCGCCGCATTGATGCACTCTTTCCTCGCTGCCGGATCTTTGCGAAGCTCGTCCGGCAATGCCGTGATTTTTATATCTTCCCGTTTCCCCAGACGCTCAAAGATCTTCAGGCCCGTCGTGCCTTCCTTTCCGTCTATAAATACATTTACCATTTCTTCCAACGCTTACGCGCCCATATATACACTTTGCGACGAGCCGATACGGATCGCCGCAAATCATTTTATGCCTTGTAAAATTTTTCCACCGACGCAATCTTCTTCGTCCGTGTATTTTATTTCAGCTTTTTCGCATCCAGCAACGCCTTGACTTTCACAGGGAGTCCGAACAGGTTGATAAACCCTTCCGCATCATGCTGGTTATAAACATCCTCTTCTCCGAACGTTGCGATCTCTTCACTGTAAAGAGAATGTTCGCTCTTCATCCCGGCAGGAATAATATTTCCTTTATAAACTTTCAGCCGAACATCGCCCGAAACATTTTCCTGCGTCTTATCTACAAAAGCCGAGAGTGCTTCGCGCAAAGGCGTAAACCACTGTCCGTTATAAACAAGTTCCGCAAATTTGATCGCAACATGCTGTTTGAAATGCTGTGTCTCTTTATCCAGGCAAAGCATCTCCAGCTGCTCGTGCGCAAAATACAAAATCGTGCCGCCCGGCGTTTCATATACCCCGCGGCTCTTCATTCCGACCAAACGATTTTCCACGATATCGATGATCCCGATACCGTTCTTACCGCCGATCTCGTTGAGTTTATGCATGAGTTCGACCGATCCCATTTTCTTGCCGTCCAGCGCAACGGGAATACCCTTTTCAAAAGTAAGCGTAAGATATGTCGGCTGATCGGGAGCTTTCTCAGGCGATACCCCCATCTCCAGGATCTTATCATACTTCGGCTCATTCGCGGGATCTTCCAGATCCAAACCTTCATGCGAAAGATGCCACAGGTTCTTATCCTTCGAATAGCTCGTCTCCCTCGTGATCTTTAAAGGAATATGATGCGCTTCCGCATAATCGATCTCTTCATCACGGCTCTTGATATTCCAGATACGCCAAGGAGCGATGATCGTCATTTCCGGCGCAAACGCCTTGATCGTCAACTCAAACCGAACCTGATCGTTTCCCTTTCCGGTACAGCCATGGCAAATCGCATCCGCACCCTCTTTTTTAGCGATCTCGACGATACGCTTTGCAATCACAGGGCGCGCAAAGGACGTACCCAAAAGATATTTATTCTCATACACCGCTCCCGCTTTCATCGTAGGATATATGTAATCTTCAATAAATTCTTTGCGCAGATCTTCAATGTACAGCTTGGATGCACCCGTCTTGAGCGCCTTTTCTTCCAATCCGTCCAGCTCGCTCTCCTGCCCTACGTCCGCAGATACCGCAATTACTTCACAATTGTTGTAATTCTCCTTCAGCCAGGGTATGATGATCGATGTGTCCAAACCGCCCGAATAGGCAAGCACTACTTTCTTGATCTCTTTCTTTTCCATAACAATTACGTCCCTTGTAGTTTTACTGTCATAGATTATACTCCCGCACCCTTCATAAGTCAAGCATTTTGAAATACATTTTTAAAAAATATTCATAAATAATTACTTAATTTTGCATAAATGTTATAATTATACGCATTTTTTTAATTGTTCATGAATAATCACGTTTTACTGCATAAAATACAGTAAAACAAAAGAACCCCGAAACGCTTTTGCGTTTCGGGGTATTGCGTATTTTTACTTTTTGGCCGTAAATCCGTACGTACCGACCGTGTTTCCCGTTTGCACATAGCGATTCTGAACGTACGCAATCAACTCGCCGTCAGGAATGTGCAGACGGCCGCCTTCCAGCCAATCTTCCCTTGCGGTCGATCCTACAATTTCCGCTATAAACATTACATGCGTTTCCAATTCCACCGTTTGGCGCACCTTGCATTCCAAAGAAACCGGGCATTCCGCGATTGCCGGCGCTTTCACGTTTTCGCACGCTTGTTTTGTCAAACCGAGTTTTTTGAATTTATCCGTATCCCTGCCGGAAACAACGCCGCATCCGTCAAGCGTTTCCAAATGCGCCCGATCGGCCAAATTTACTACAAACTCACCGGTTTTGCGGATCAATTCATAGGAATACCTGCTGCGACGCACAGAAATACTGAGCATAGGCGGCTCAGAATTGACTGTTCCCGTCCATGCGATCGTTACGATGTCCGATTTTTCCATATCGCCGCATGACACCATGACTGCCGGTACCGGCGCAAGATACACCGAAGGTTTTATATTTTTTTTCATATTGTCATTAAGTCTCCTTTTTATTTTTACAAGAAATTATTTATGCCGTAAAAATTAAATCTTTCTGAATTGAAAATGACTTATTCAGGCCTGTAAAGCAACGTAAGGAAAGCATAAGATTTCAACTCTTTGCGCAAAGTTTTATAATTCGGACAATATTGCGCAACCAGTCGCCAGAAAGCCGCCGAATGATTCATTTCTCTTAAATGGCACAATTCATGAATCAGGACATAATCACGAAGAGACGAGGGCAACATGGTCAGCCGCCAATTCAGTTTGATCTTCCCTTCCGCATCGCAACTGCCCCAGCGCGCTTTAAAATCATGTAAAGCCGCACCTTGCGGAACCATCCCGACTTTTTTTGAGAACTCGTACAACATTTCCGTCAATATCCATCCGCGCGTTTTTTCAAAATATTTGCGAACCGCACGAAAATCTTTCAGAAAAAAAGTATCGGAAGTCTCGAAATTTTTCTGTCCACCGAACACAACTTGTTTTTCTTGCCCTGCATCCAATATTTTTAAACCGCTACGAATTTGTGAAAATTTCGGATCGGCCTGCGCCTGCAACTTTTTTTCGATCCAGCCTCGTTTATTCTCCATAAAGGCGGCTATTGTCGCGTCCGAAATTCCCGTCGGCGCCTTGATCATCACTTTTCCTTCCGAAACCGTAATCACCAACGTCCGGCGCCTCGACCGCTGAATACTGTATTCCATAATCTTATCCGTTTTCCGCTTTATCGAAAATATACCCTCGCCGCAACAACCGTTTCCGTCCCGTTTTTCACACCCTCGACGACATACTCATTCTCACTTATTTCTTTCCTGTAAAAGTTCAGCACATCCCCCTCGTGCGACTGTTTTATATAATGAATCTGAAAACCGTGCAAAACTTTCTCTTCCAATTCCTTGACAGAAAAACAGTTAAAAATATAATCGGCATATTTTATATTGTTCACATGATAGTTAAAATCATATTCGGAATTCGCCACACGAATCGTAAAGGCAGGTTCTTCCCGATCCGTAATTTCCGGAATGCGCCAATCGTCAAATGCAACACTCTTTTCCGCAATATAATCGATCGACGGATGCGTAATCGCTGAACACGGTACGATCCTTCCGTTTTTTCTGAGAATGCACCAGCGTGAATACGCGCGCATCGCCACCCCATCCCGATCCGATACGCGAAAACTGCGTTCATAAATCGCTTTGTTCGGCTCATGCGGCCATGTTTCCACAAGAAGTGTCTCTCCGCATATCGGACGCCGTTCGCATTCTACGTAAATCTTGGACAGGACCCAAAAGCATCCTTCTGCCGCGAGATCAGCGTATCCCATCCCCATTTTTTCAGAATGGTCTCCCGCCGTCTCTTGAAAAAAACCAAGCACCGCCGAAGGTTTGACCCGCCGTAAAAAATCTGTTTCATAATTTCGCAACGTAAAGGACCGTTGCTCTTTATTTTCTGCCTTCATATGTTTACCTGTCAATCTTTTATACAACCGCTCTGAACTTCTAATCGCTTTCGATTCGATCGTTCCGAATAACCCCGATTTTGGATCACTCCTTGCGAATGCATATATATTTATATTGTACACCAATTCGGTACGTTTGTCCATCTTTTCAAAAATATTTAATATACCGAAATTTTCTTCAGTTTTAAACATTTATCACCGTATTCTGTCTGACATAATACTATGCAAATACAGAATTGAATTATTTATATAAATGAAAATATTGACAAATCCGAACAAATCCTGTATAATATTGTCGATAGGAGGTATATCCATGAATACAGATAATACCAATGACAAAGAAAAAGAATCCGCTGATAACGCCTCCTCTATCAGCAGCGATCTGATACGGGGACACATCAATACAATTATTCTTCGTACACTGTATGACGGCGATAAGTACGGTTACGAAATCATCAATGAAATCGAGGAGAAAAGCAAAGGGCAGTATTCTCTGAAACAGCCTACCCTATACAGTGCTTTGAAACGCCTGGAAAGTCAGGATTACGTTACATCCTATTGGGGCGGCGCCAGCAACGGCGGCAGAAGAAAATACTTTCAAATCACCGATAAGGGTAAAGCAGTTGTTGAGCAGAACAGAGCCGAATGGGAATATTCTCGCACGGTCATCGACAGCCTTATTTCTGAACGTGATTATGATTTTTCCAATCCCCCTCCCGCTTCTTCCGTCGATTTCAATATTCTGAAAAAATCCACATCACGTGTTCCGATTTCTTATTCGGAAGATAACGATGAAATCGAATTACCCGACGGACACAACTTCAGAGAAATCGGCAAAGATGAAAGTACTGAGGATCTTACCGCTTCCGAACAAGAATCCGCCGAGAACACTGCAGATGATTCCTCCTCCCTTTCACAGCAAAATGAGGAACAAGATTTATCCGCATCGGACACGAATGCCAACAGCAATTTCACCGACAACACTTTTAACTATTCACAATCGCAAACCGAGCAAGAACAATCGCAGCAAACCGATACATATATCCGATCGTCTGTAAATCAGACACAAGAGCAAACCTCATCCGATTCGCACAACATTTCTGCTGCCGATGAAAATTCATTCTCTCAAAGCGCGGCACAATCCAGCGATCATTCTTCCAGCGTCTCACAAACAGTTGTCCCGGACGATCAGGAAGAAGATCAAGTCAGTCGCACTGCAGAACCTCAGCCTTTGACGGACGACGAAAAAAATCGTATCCATGAAAATTATAAGGCCCTGATCGGCGAGGAAACGGATGCTACTTCGTATTATTACGCCCAAGTAGCCCGCGACAAAGCGCAGGAGCCTAAGCAAGAAGAACCCGTACAGGATTTTGCAGCCGATCCGTATGCAAACGGAGCGCAGCCCTACCCGCAGGACGGCTACACAGATCCCTACACACAACAGGGACAATACCCCGATCCGTATGCACAAGGCCAATACGCTGACCCGTATGCTCAACAAAATTACAGCGATCCATACAGCGAAAATCGGGCAATCTCTTCCGAACTATTATATTCAAACAAATCTCCTGCCGAACGCAATTATAAAAAATTATTGAATAAGTTATACGATAATACCCATAAACAGCAGGAAGAAGATGACGAATACGCTGCAGCCGACTATCCGCAGGATCAATCTGAACCTGTTACACAAGTGCAGGAAGCTCAGCAACCGGAATCACCCGCACCGCAAACGTATGCAGCCCAACCCTCCTATACGGAGCAGCCGAGAGCTGACGTGCAGCCAGAGGCTGCCGCAGCTCCTCATGCAGGAAATACGGCCAGCAATATTGAATTTTATGATGTCGAAGAAAAAGCCCAAAACGAGGGGCTCCGCATCACGACCACAAACGGGTCCAGAAACCGCACCATGGCCAAGGCAGTCGGAAATACATTCGATAAGGGACGCGCTCTCTTACTTACAGCCATCTATGTCTTTATCGTAGCTTTAGCAGAATGCATTATCAATCACTGCTTACATAATGTTTTGAGCTCCGGAGTCGCTTATATCGTGATCCCCTACGTTCTTGCATTTGTCATGCTGGGTGTGTTTCTCTTCCTTTTCCTGAACGGTTACGGTAAAAACAGTCGCAAAACTCAATCCAAATCTTACCTTTCCGCAAGTTTGGTAATTTTTATTAACATCGTACTCATTATCGTGCTGATCGCTTATCTTGTGATCTATTTCGGATCGGCAGACCTTTCTACCGGCATCCAAATCCTGAAATATGCGATCTTCCCGATTATCTATGCTTTTAATCTGCCTCTGTTTGCTCTTCTCTATCGCGTAAACAGCAATAAACAATAATTCATTTTGCGGCATCCTTTGACAATGTCAAAGGATGCCGTGCCATATGTTCGCTAATATTAAAAGAAACATACCCCTATAATCATTCTTATTATAAAATGCATTCCGTACGCACAAAGAAACTTATGTTTCTTCAGGCTGAAACCCACACATCACACTAAGCGCCCTTCTGCCAACTTTAATAATGATAAAATTAATAATAAAGGTAATTGTAAAAGCCGCGGTAAACCGCGGCTTTTATGCTCTTTGCTAAAATATTGACTGCCTTTACAAAACACCCCGATACATAAACATGCAGCTATACTTTGTTCCCCCTTTATTGAACGTTCCGATATAAAAACGTATAACTATGCTTTGACTGCCTTTATTGATCGTCCCGCCACAAAAACATATAACTATTCTTTGACTCCAGAATTTTTCGAGGCAGCAGTCTGTTATACATTTTCTAAAGTATAACCTTTACAATATCCGAAAAAATCAGATATGAAAAACCAAGCCGTCATGTGCACTCTGAAAGCCGTATTCTTTTGCTTTCTGCTCCATACGTTCGCGAAACGGAGCCGAATTGTGCGAAAAATGTGTAACACAATACTTTGTATCTGTCTTTGCCACACCATATTCTATCAACTTATCCCGCACTTTGCAATTTTCGGCGAATCCCATGTGTCTGAAAGAGTGAGGTCCCGATGTATCAGCAAATGTACAATCCAAGCTGACAAAATCCGCACAAACGCCTTGCTCTGCCAAAAATTTATAGCAGTCTTCTTGCAACGCCCCCGTATCGTTCAAATATAAAACAGCCTTGTCTTTGCGGATCGCGTATAGCAATGCTTTTTCTGTCGTCATGTGAACAGCCGGCAAAGAAAAAATCTCATAACCGTCCGCTGTAAACGTTTGAAAAGGCAACACTTCATGCAACCCTATCTTCTCCCGAACGGAGTCCCGCATTTCCCTCCGCGTGCCTTCTCGGTACACATCCAAAACTTCACTGTCCGCATAAATTTCCAGACGATCGCTCACGATACCGCTCGCAAATTTATAACCCCGATTGACCAACTCCTGCGCATAAAAATGGTCGCCGTGTGAATGTGTTACCAATAAACTGCGCACGGCCGAAAGATCAATTCCGTAGCGCATCATGTGCACACTGCTCTCACAAGGGAAATCGATCAAAAGCACGTCATCGATGATAGCCTGTGAACGCGTACGCCATTCCAACGAAAGATTTTTTCGTGCCGCCCTGCAGCTTTCACAATTACAGAATGTTGCGGGAAAGCCTTCCGCTGCCGCCGTGCCCAAATATTGAAATTTCATAGGAACCTCAGCACTCGTATAAAATCGTAACCGGGCCGTCATTGAACTGCTCGATTTTCATATCTGCCCCAAAAACACCCGTTTGTACCGCCAGCCCTTCCGCACGCAAAAGCTGAGCAACCCTTTCGTACATTGGTTTTGCGTGCTCCGGACGTGCCGCGCCAATAAAGCTCGGGCGATTGCCATGCGTACAGTCGCCGTAGAGGGTAAACTGAGAAATCAAAAGCACTTCTCCGCCCGCATCGCGGATCGATAAGTTCATTTTTCCCTGCGCGTCTTCAAATATGCGCAACGCTGCAATTTTTTTAGCCATCGCCGCCGCATCAGATTCTGTATCGGAGGGCGCAAGCCCTAAATATACAGCCAATCCGGAAGGGATATGCGCTATAAGTTTTCCGTCTACCTTTAATGTTGTTTCCCGCACTCTCTGTATTACCGCTCGCATCGTCCGCTCCTGAAAACCAACGAGCCGCATATAAATGCGGCTCGTATCTTATTGCTTACAAATTATTTAACACGCTCCATGTATTCGCCCGTACGCGTATCGACACGGATCGTTTCGCCTTCTTCCACAAACATAGGAACCTGGATTTCAGCCCCGGTTTCCAAAACCGCTTTCTTTGTCGCGTTCGTAGCCGTATTGCCGCGCACGCCCGGTTCCGCAGAAACAATCTTCAATTCCACAAAATTCTCGCACTCTACCGAGAATGCGGAGCCTTTATAAAAACGTACCGTTACAGGATCGTTCTCTTTGATAAAGCGCAGCGCATCTTCAACCTGTTCATGATTGAGCGGCGTCAGATTGAACTCTTCGTCCATGAAATAATACAGATCACCGTCATTGTAGGAATACGTCATCTTTTTCGTCTCGATATGCGCATTTTCCAGCTTTTCGGAAGGGTTGAACGTCTGCTCCAATACAGCCCCCGTTACAACGTTCTTCAGTCTAGTTCTGACAAACGCCGCACCCTTGCCGGGCTTTACGTGCTGGAAATCCACTACGACATACACGTTGCCGTTATACTCAATCGTTACACCCTTTCTGACATCTCCTGCTTGTATCATAATCAATCTCCTTCAATATTTATCACATTCATGCGGAGCCCGCTCCGCCCTATTTATTCCTGCAAGTTCACAAAACCAGCAGTTTTTTATCCGTTTTCATAAAGCTGACAACTTTTCCGTTTTCCAATCTCACACTGTCTTCGATTCTGATTCCGAACTTACCTTCGAAATAGACGCCCGGCTCAATCGAAAATACCATTCCGTCCGTCAGAACAGCCTCTCCGCTCGGACTTAATGCCGGATATTCATGGATATTGATGCCGATTCCGTGCCCCAATGAATGTGTAAAGAATTTATCCAGCTCCTTGCTCTGCAAATAATTGCGAGCAATCGCATCCGCTTCTTTACCTTTCATGCCTGCACGGATCTGCTCTTTTGCCAGTTCATGCGCTTTTAAAACACTGTTGTAAACATCGGCAAACTCATCATCCGGTTTTCCGCCGAACCAAAATGTCCGCGTCATGTCCGAACAATATCCGCCGACTTTGCAACCGAAATCGATCAGTACAGGAATGCCGCTTTTCAGCTTCGTTTCATCCGAAGCATGGTGCGGAACCGATGAATTTTTCCCGAACGCAACAATCGTCTCAAACGAGCGGTCCCGCGCTCCGCACTTGCGCATCAGGTATTCGAGATAACCCGCCGTTTCGTTTTCCGTCATGCCCTCCTTCAATTCTCCCAAAAGCATTCCGTATGCACGTTCGGCTATCTCGCACGCCTGAGAAATCTTCTCCAGCTCCTCTTCATCCTTGACCGACATCGCTGCCGTAAAAGCGGAAGTACTGTCCGTCAGTTTAAACTTACGGTGCAATTTCTCATATTCCGGCTGTGTCAGCCGCTGCAACGGCACAGCCAGTTTTTTAATTTTTTTGCTCTTTATATAATCGAGTACGGTATCCTCGTTTTTGGCTATCATCACGCCGATAAATTCATGCTTCAGCGCTTCTTTCGCGCCTTCCGCATACCGCGGATCTGTAAAAAATATACTTTCCTGCGCGTCTGTATAGACAAACCCGAAGCTGCTTTCAAATCCTGTCAAATACGCCCGTAAATCCGACGCACCTGTCAGCATTCCGTCCGCCTTGATACCGCGAAATATTTTTTTCGTCTTGTCCATAGAAATATTGTACCAAATTTTCTGCTATAAGTCAATTTTTCCCGATATATTTTTAACGAATATTTATCACTCTTCTCTTTAAACGCTCTCATACATGCGCTTCATCGCCAAAGCATCTTCCGCTTGCGTACCAGCCGATTCACTGACGATGTACGGCTCCAGCTTCAGTTCTTTGAGAGCGACCGCCAAAGGCATAAATTCCGGCCCGTAAACCGTATCTTCCAGCGTAAGATGCCGCACTTCTCCCTTCTCCGAATATTGAATTTTGGAAAAATGCACATGGAAATGTTTTACCCGCTCGTATCCCAGCTCCGAAATCATATATTCTAAGCGGCTTTTATAATCCTCAACCGTTTTAAGACTGCCTTGTTCGCGCGCATTCAGATGTCCGAAATCCACCGCCGGCAAATAAACGGGATCGATCCTGCAAAAGCGAACGATCTCTTCCAACGTTCCGATCTGCGCGATTTTACCCATCGTTTCCGGGCAGAAATACAAGTCATTCAGTCCCGCTTCATAGATCCGATCACGCAAAACTTTCAGCCGCTCTTCCGTAAGAGAAACCGCAGCTTCCCGCTCCATTTTCCCTTGCGTAGCACTGTGAAATACACAACGCTTTCCGCCCATCAGCTTTAAAACCCTGCCGCTTTCCAAAACGTAATTGTAGGATTTTTCTGCATTCTCCTCTTCCGGATTTGCAAAATTTATATAGTAAGGCGCATGCACGCTGAGCTCGATCCCCTGCTCTTTGAACGCCTTTCCGATCGAAAGCGCTTTTGCATCCGTCATGCGTACCCCGCGCCCGAATGAGTATTCAAAGCAGTCCAGTCCCATGTCTTTCACAAACTTCGCCGACTCTTCCGTGTGCGAATACCCCTGCGCATAAAATGATTCACTGTTGCCGCTCGGCCCGAATTGTATCATCGTATCTTCTCCAAATCTCTGTTTAATTGGGCGGAAAGTTCTTCCGCACTGTCAAATTTGCGAATTTCCCTTAAGAAAAAATCAAACTCAACTTTAAGCTCTTTGCCGTACAAGTCTCCGCGATATCCGTCGAAATATATTTCCAAGACCACCCGCGCATCATCAAATGTCGGCCTCGCCCCATAGTTCGCAATGCCGCGGTATACCTTGCCGTCCAGCATTGCCCTTACGGCATATACTCCGCGCTTTAACGGATATTTTTCCCTGTTAATATGAAGATTCGCCGTCGGAAACCCAAGTTTCCTGCCGACATGCCGCCCTTCCGTCGAAACCTGCCCGCATATAAAATATCTTTCGCCCAGCAATGCACAAAGCTTTTCCATCTCGCCTTCGTCCAGATATCGCTTTGCCATTGTGGCCGCTGCTTTTTCGCCGTCAAAACCGATAAGTTCTTCAACAAAAATAGTAATATTGTTTAATTTTGCAAAATCATACAGTTTCTGTACATCGCCCGCCGCATCTTTCCCGAAGGTAAAATCTTTGCCGCAGACAAAAGCGCGGACATTGACATTCTGCAACGTATGATCTAAAAATTCCAGCCAAGAAGTTGCACGAAATTCCTCGTTAAAAGGCGCCGCATAAACAAAATCCAAACCGAGGTCTTCAAAAATACGAATACGCTCATCAAAAAGAAAAATCTGCCCGCCGCGTTTGGAATCATAAAACGTCATGATCCCGACCGTCCAACCGTGTTCCTCTGCCGTTTTTTTCGCTTTTGCGATCAGAGTCCTATGCCCGACATGCACCCCGTCAAAATACCCCAGCAGCAACACGCAGGGTTTATTCCAGTTTCCCGTCCGATAATCCACTATCTGCATATCTGCCTCAAATCAGCTTTACTTTCGCGCGGATCTGACCTTTTTCCGCTTTTGCGATCCCGTAAAAATCGTCGTCAAAATAAAGTTTATATTCTCCGTCTCCGCCTTGGAACTCCAGCGAAAGACCGTTCCGAAGCTTTAACGCATCTTTTCCGTCAAAATCCACAGAGGGCATATCAAACACAAGATCCGGAGCAATCAGCCGTCCTTCCCAGTTTTCTGTCAGTTCCTCGGGCGAAACAGAGTTTTCAAGCGTAAAATATCCGCTTTTCTCCCGTACCAAAGATGTCATAACCGCAACCGTACCGCAAGCCCGCGCAATATCACGCGCCAACGACCTTATATACGTTCCTCCGCCGCACGTGATACAAAATTCAAAAGCATCTTCCGACACCCGCCGTGTCAGATTGATTTTCGATATGCGAACCTTCTTCGCCGCCAGTTTTACTTCTTTCCCCTGCCGTGCCAATTGATACGCGCGAACGCCGTTGACACTCTTAGCGCTGTATGCAGGCGGGACCTGTTCTATCTCACCGATAAACAGATGCAATTTATCGTTTATTTCCGATTCATCCGGAACCTTTTTTCCCGATTGCATGATTGTGCCCATTGCATCGAGTGTGTCGGTCTCCTCTCCGAACCGAAAAACAGCACGGTAGATCTTTTCTTTGTTTAAAAGATAATCAAAAAGCCTGGAAGCATTCCCTACCGCCACCGGCAAAACACCGCTCGCCATCGGATCAAGCGTCCCCATGTGGCCGCACGGCATGTGCGTAAGGCGCTTGACCTTCGCCACCGCCGCCGCACTGGAGATCCCCGAAGGCTTATTCAGATTGATAAATCCGCTCTTGTTTTGCAAGCTCTCCATCTGTCTTCTCCTTCCTGCTATTTTGCCGAAGCCGTCCTGTATTCCGGCCCCGTTTTCTGCTGTAAAAATGCGCCGCTTAAAGCGGCGCACTCCTTATGTTTCAGTCAATCAGATGCTGCCGGATCGTATAGCAGAGCTTATCGATTACTTCTTCCAGACATCCCGAAATCATACAACCGCTGGCAAGGATATGCCCGCCGCCGCCATACACGGCCGCCACGGCATTCACATCCGTCTTGCCTTTGCTGCGCAATGAGATCTTGAATCGGTTGTCCGCCGTTTCCAACAAGCATACCGCTACTTCCACTCCGTCTACAGACAACGGAAAATCAATAAAGCCTTCCGTTACATCCGACGTAGCATCGGCCGCTTTCAACTGTTCGCGCGTAACGCATATAAAGGCGATCCGTCCTTCTTCAAAATAGCGTATGTGGCTCATCGTGCGACCGAACAGCAAAGCACGCGCCGCCGATTGCTTTTTGAACATATTGTACTGGACCGCATTGATATCCGCGCCGCACGAAACGAGCTTCGCCGCCGCCAAAAACGTGCTTTCCGTAACGTTTTTATGCGCAAAATTCCCCGTATCCGAACTTAATCCCAAAAGGAAATAATTTGCCGTACGCGCATCCATCGAATCCGTCAGATACGACGCAAGCTCCGTCATGATCTCACAGGTCGCCGCACGTTCCTCGACAAACCAATAATCCCCGTAACGGGAATTGGATATATGATGGTCAATATTAAACTTCGGCTTCTTTGCACGCTCAAACGCATCGCCGAGCGCTCCCAAGCGATGGATTTCGCTTGAATCGACCGCAATATAAGCCTGCGATTGCGTATCCGGCTCCGTCCCGATCTTATCCATCCCTTCCAGAAAATAAAATTTGGACGGCACGGGGCTTTCACATACTACCGTAATCTTCGCACCGTTTTTCTCCATCAGACACTTAAGCCCCATCGCCGCGCCCAACGTATCTCCGTCCGGACGCATATGGCAGAAAATCGTTGCGCTTTTCAGTTGTTTCAGTTTTTGCGCTATTTCTTTTAACGTCAATTCTTTTCTCTCCGTACCACACCTGTAATTCGTGCGCATTTGTTTTTCCCGCTCTCTTTATCCTCGAAACGGGAAAAAGGGCATTTTAATTCTGCCCCTCTTCTTTATGGATCTCTTTGATGATACGGTCGATCTTATCTCCGTATTCCATTGTGCCGTCCCGCAAGAAATGCAGTTCCGGAACCGTGCGCATCTGCATCATGTGCGCCAGTTCATAACGGATGAACCCCGCATGCTCAGAAATCGCCGCAAACGTCTCATCCGCTTCTTCCGCCGTTTTTCCCAGAACACTGATATAGATCTTCGCATTTTTCAGATCCGGCGACACATCCGCTTTCGTTACGCTCACGACCCCGCGGATCTTATTCGTCTTATACTTCAGCTTCGTAGAGATAACTTCGTAAACCGCTTTCTGATATTCCGCAGAAAGGCGCTCCGCTCTCAATGATTTCATGACCGCATTCCTCCTTTCCGTTCATTTTCAGCCAAGCAAACACCCGACCGCTTATTACGCGGGTATTTCCTCGGTAACATAACATTCGATAACGTCTCCGACTTTGATTCCGTCAAAGCCTTCGATACTCACGCCGCATTCAAATCCGCCCGAAACTTCCTTCACATCGTCCTTAAACCGCTTGAGCTGACGAACCGCGCCTTCCACGATCATCACGTTATCGCGATAAATACGCAATTTTCCGCTGCGTACGATCTTGCCTTCCGTAACATAACAGCCGGCGACCATTCCGACGCCCGTGATCTTGAACGTCTGCAAAACATCGCATTTGCCCGTCATGACTTCTTTGTACTTCGGTGCCAGCATGCCTTTGAGCGCCGCCTGGATATCGTCCAGCAGCTCGTATATGATCCTGTACGTACGCACATCCACGCCGCTGCGCTCTGCCAGCGCTTTCGCCTTTGTATCGGGACGCACGTTAAATCCGACAATAATTGCATTCGAAGAATCGGCAAGCATTACGTCCGATTCCGTGATCGCACCCGCGCCGCTGTGCAGAATATTCACACGGACTTCGTCGTTGGAAAGTTTCAGAAGCGACTGCTTTACAGCCTCCACAGAGCCCTGCACATCGCCTTTTACGATGATGTTCAAGCCCTTGATCTTTCCTTCCGCGATCTTTCCGAATACATCGTCCAGTGTAACGCGCGTCTGCGACTTCACCATCGACTCGCTCTCTTTGCGCTTGCGCTCGTCCTGAACCTGCTTCATCAGCTTATCCTGCTCGACCGCAATGATGGAATCTCCCGCATTCGGGACTTCTTCCAGTCCCAGGATGGATACTGCCATCGAAGGTCCGGCCGCTTTGACCGTTCTGCCCTTGTCGTCGATCATGGCGCGCACACGGCCTGTCGTCGTACCTGAAATAATATTGTCGCCCGTATGCAACGTACCGTTCTGGATCAGCACCGACGCCACAGGCCCCTTGCCTTTGTCCAGCTTCGCTTCGATGATCGTACCGCGAGCCATCTGATTCGGATTCGCTTTCAACTCCTTCACTTCCGCAACCAGATTGATCGCATCCAAAAGGTCATCGATGCCTGCACCCGTCTTCGCCGAAACCGGAACCACGATCGCATCGCCGCCCCATTCTTCGGGAACGAGTCCGTTGTTCGTAAGCCCCTGTTTCACTCTCTCAAGATTTGCTTCCGGCTTATCCATTTTATTGACCGCGACAATGATCGGAACATCCGCCGCCTTCGCGTGGTTGATCGCTTCCACCGTCTGCGGCATGATCCCGTCGTCCGCCGCAACCACGAGAACGACAATATCCGTTACCGATGCTCCGCGCGCACGCATTGCCGTGAACGCTTCATGTCCGGGAGTATCCAGGAAGGTAATCGTCTTGCCTTTCACCGTTACGGAATACGCACCGATGTGCTGCGTGATTCCGCCCGCTTCGCCCGCCGTAACGTTCGTACTGCGGATCTTGTCCAGAAGCGAAGTCTTACCGTGATCGACGTGTCCCATCACCGTTACGACCGGAGGACGCGTAACTGCGCCTTCGCCGCCTGCCGTTTCCGCATTGTAGATTTCATCCAGCGCTTCTTCCGCCGTCTTTTCAGGCTTGTATTCCAATTCGATTCCCAAATCGTTCGCTATATATGCCGCCGTGTCGTAATCCAAAGAATCGTTGATCGTCTTGGCGATCCCCTCTTTAAACAGACGCTTTGTGATCTCCACCGCCGTAATACCGAGTTTTTCACTCAGCACCTTCAACGGAATATTCTCCGTCGTAACCACGGCATGCTCGATCTTGATCGTCTGCACGGCCTGCTGTTTCTGCTTTTTGACGCGCAGCTTCCTGTATCCGCTCTTATCTTCGTCGAAATCCGAAACGGATACCTGCTGTTTGATCAGAGCGCGTTTGCTGACCGTACGCTTCTGTTCCACATACGGCTTTTCGTAGGAAGCTTTTTTCTTCGCCGGAGCGGAAAAATTCTTGCTCGGCGGAGCTACCGGCGGAATTGCCGCGCTCAGTTTCCCCGCGCCCGGGCGCATTCCCTGCGTCGGACGATTCTGCATCGGAGGCCGCGTGCCGTAAGGCCGACCTTGCTGCGCTCCCTGTGCAGGGCGTCCGTTTGCGTACGGTGTACGCGCACCCTGCCCCTGCATGCCGGGGCGCTGGTATGCCGAATCCTGTCTTTCCGGCCGATCCGTTCTGGGAGGACGGGATGCCTGCTGTTGTGTGTTATTTTCCTGGCGGGGAGGACGCGCAGGACGCTCCGGCGCCGGCACATACGTGCGGGCATTGCGACGATCCGCATACTGCGTGCGGATCACCTGTTCTTCCATCCCGCCGCGTTTTTGTGTACGCACTTCGACCGGCCGTGCCGCGGAACGGGGCTGTTCCGTTTTTTCAGCATCCGCCTTTGCGGGTTCCGCTTTTTCCTGCGGCTTTTCCGCTTTTACAGGCTCGGATTTCGGCTCTTCTTTTACTTCTGTCTGCGGCTTCGGCGTTTCCTTCATCGGTTCCGTTTTCTTTTCTTCCGCCGCTGCAGCAGGTTTTTCCTGTTCCGCCTTCACTGCAGGTTTTACAGGTTTTTCTGTTTCCGCCGGTTTTTCAGCCGCAGGCTCAGCTTTCGGCGGTTCCGGTTTAATCGGTTCCGCTTTAACGGGCTCAACCTTTTCCGTTTTCGGCTCAGGCTGCGCTTTCTCCTCTGTTTTTATCGGTTCGGGAGCTGTTTTTGCAGACTTTGCAGGTGCTTCGGCGGCAACAGGCTCTGCGGGCGCACTCTCTCCCTGCGCACGCGCTTTCGCCGCGTTTTCCAGATCGGATAATTTCCGAAGAATATCCCCGACCTTCTTTTCCGTTCCCTGCACTTCTTTCAGCAGCGATCCGATCCCTTCCGCCCCCAGAAGAGAATTGATCTTTTCGATGTTCGAGTAATTCTTTTTTGCTTCTGCCATCTTGCTAAATTTTGCCTCCCGCATAAATTCTGTAATTTTCATCCGCCGCCGACAAGATCGCTTTTGCCAGATTCTCGTCCCGCACGGCAGCCAACTTGCAATTTATCCGTCCCGTAACGTCTTCCAGTGTCTTTCCGTTCAGGACCATAATTTCGCAGCCGAATCTCTCACCGAGTTTTCGCGCACTCTTTTTCGCATTCTCGCTCGCTGTAGCGCATAATAACAGCAGATATACGCGGCCTTTCTGCACTTCCACGGCGTTAAACCCACACGTCAGTTTACCCGCTTTCATGCACAGCCCGATATACCCTTCCGCTTTACTTCTTTGCAAAAAATGCCTCCTCGATCGCGTCGTAAACCGGAAGCGCTATCTCGCAGGAAAATGTCTTGTTCAAAAGCCGCATTTTTTTCAGTTTTCTGATGCATTCCGGATTATCGCAGATATATGCACCGCGCCCCGCAGCCTTTCCGGAAAAATCGATGAACGCATCGCCTTCCTTCGGCTTCACGATCCGCAGCATTTCCTTTTTCGGCTTCATTTCATGACACGCTATGCACATCCGCATGGGAATTTTTTTCACTTTCAAGAAAACTCACCTCTCCGATTCGCCCGATTGCGGAACTTATTCTTCCGAAGCCGGCTCAGCCTCCGTTTCTTCCGCGCGATGCAATTCTTCCATCTTCGCTGCCGCACTCTCGCTCTTTACGTCGATCTTCCAGCCCGTCAGCCGCGCTGCAAGGCGCGCATTCTGTCCGTCCCTGCCGATCGCCAATGAAAGCTTGTCATCAGGGACCACCGCGACCGCCGATTTCTCGTCGATCTGCGTAACGGATATGACCTTCGCAGGTGAAAGAGCTTTTGCTATGAACTCCAGCGGATTTTCGCTCCACTGAATAATATCTACCTTCTCTCCGCCCAGCTCTGCAACGACTGCATTCACGCGCGCGCCTTTGTTTCCGACGCAAGCTCCGACTGCATCTACCTGCGGGTCTTCGCTGTAGATCGCCATCTTGGTACGCTGCCCCGCTTCACGGGAAATGGATTTTACCACAACCGTACCCGCTTTGATCTCCGGGACTTCGTTCTCAAAAAGGCGCTTGACCAGCCCTGCCGACGTGCGCGATACCAGTACCTGCGCACCTTTGCCGCTGTTTTTGATGTTCTTCACGTACACTTTGATGCGGTCGTTCACTTCGTAATGCTCACCGGGCACCTGATCCTGCGGCAGCATGACGCCTTCGATCTGACCTTTACCAAGTTCTACATATACATTCTTCGCATCGACTTTACGCACCACACAGCTCATCAATTCGTCTTTCTTGTCGGAGAATTCGTTCAGCGTATTGTCCCGCTCCGTTTCGTGCAGCTTCTGCAGAATCACCTGCTTTGCCGTCTGCGCCGCAATACGCCCGAAATCCTTCGGGATAAATTCTTCATAAACGGTATCGCCCACTTTATAGCTTTTTTTCAGAAGCTGCGCCTCCGCAAGCGAAATCTCTTTCTCACGATCGGCCACTTCGTCCACAACCGTACGAACCGTAAAATATCTGATGCTGTTCTTCTCCGGATTGATCCTGATGTCCACTTCACCCGCCCCGCCTTCATATTGTTTTTTATAGGCGGATATCAGCGCCGTCCGCAGCGCTTCTATAAACACTTCGCTGCTGATCCCTTTTTCCGTTTCCAGATCGGATAAAGCCTCAAAGAACTCCTTGCTAACCATTGCATTCTCCTCGTTTTTTCTTTTTGATTCATTCGCCGCTCAATCAAAATCGATTGCCTGCGACATCTTTACGATTTGCGTCAGATTCAGTTTGAATACTTCGCCGTTTTTATCCAGCGTTACATTGCCGCCAACGCCGTTATAATCTACCAAAACCGCTTCAAAAAACTTTTCGCCCCTGTAGGGTGCGTAAAGCTTGACCTCCACTTTCTTCCCGATGTTACGAAGATAGTCCCTGTCTTTCTTGAACGGCCGATCCAGCCCGGGACTTGATACATTCAACGTATACGGCTGACCGTACGTGGGATCCAGTTCGTCCAGGACCGGGTCTGCGGCATTGTGAAACGCCTCGCAAGTGTTCAGATCGATCCCGCCCGCTTTCTCGGTATCCAGAAACACGGTCAGGGAAGGATTCTTGCCCTGCTTGAAAAGGATCTCATAAATTTCCACGCCCAGATCCCTCGCCAACGGCTCCAATACCGCCTGGATCTCCTGCACCGATTTTACTTTCATTTCCGCTCCTTTTCCGCTTACTGCCCTTACATAAAAAGATTTGAGAGCGGATAACCACTCTCAATCCTCATGCTAACGTATTCAGTATCTGAATTATACCACTTTCTTACGCTTTTGGCAAGCATTTTTTTGCCTTTATCAGCTCAATAAAGATTTTTGCCGTCGTCAAAGCGTCGTCCCACGCTCTGTGATGATTGAAACTGATCCCGTAATGATCCGCCAACGTGTTCAGCTTATAGTTGGAAAGAAAAAGCATGCTCTGCGCAAGCGACATAGTGTCGTATGTTTTGAATTCAAAGGCGTACTCTTCTTTCTCCGCATAATAACGCACAAATTTATAGTCAAACTGAACATTATGCCCCACCAACAAACAACCGTCGCAGAACTTCACAAAATCCGGGATGACTTCCCCGATCTTCGGTGCATCCTTCACCATGTCGTCCGTGATCCCCGTCAGTTTTACGATCTCGTCGTCCAGTTTTCTTTCCGGATTCACAAGCGTCGTGAATTTTTCCTTGATCTCGCCGCCGATGATCTTCACCGCACCGATCTCCGTGATCGCATCCATCTTTCCGCCCGTCGGAGAATTCACCAAACCCGTCGTTTCCAGGTCAAACACCACGAACGTGTTCTTTACAAGATCTTCCGGCATTACGGACTGGTCGAACAAATTCATCTGGCTGTAATCGATCAACTCTTCGGGTGAAACTTTTGAATAATGCATCGGCACCGCCTTGCCCTGTCTCTTTTCCGGCACAAATCCCTCCGGTGCATGCCCGCGGTTGATGTATCGGCCCGTAAAGCTCAGCCTCTCCCCGTATATTTCATTTTCGCCGGTTACGGCGATCCATTCGCCCTCTTTGAGCTCACGGATCTTTTCCTCCGTGCGCTTGCGCGGAAAATACGAAAACGACATCATTCCCGTCCCGTCGTTGACCGTAAAGCGAAGATACGGCTTCCCCTCTTTGATAACGGCTCCGCTCCCGTCCGTTTTCGGCTTCGTCGTGCGCTCCTGAATGTACGTGATCTCTCCGCAGATCGTCAATGCATCGCTCGTAAAATCGCAATCAGCGATATATGTAGCATTTTTCGGCACATTCGATTCGTCGATGGTCTCAAAGCCTTCCACCGGGAACGTGCGCGCCGGACGGTAATCGAAAGGTTCCTCTTCTTCTTCCGTCTCTTCGTCCAAAACTCCCGCTTTTTCTTTATCGACAAGCCTACCTTCAAAAACGTTGCAGAAATTTCGCTCCAGCATCCCCTTTACTCCCGTGAGAAGCTGCTCGTTTTTTTCAAAAAATCCGCGCTCCGCTCCGTCCACTCCGAACGTGAACAGCATCGGATCTCCCGGCGTTACCGTTATGTCCTCGCCCCGAATGCAAGCCGCTGCCGCCCGATGAGAATGGCTCAGGTATTCAAGTATTTTATGGCGGATCAGCTGCGGATCCGCAACCAGCTTGACAAGTTTTAACTCACCCTCGAAAAGAGGCGGAACCGCTTCGCGGACCGCTTCTTCCGCCGCCTGTTCATCCTGCGCCGTGTAAGGAGTATCCGTGATCACTTCAAACAGGCATTTCCGCTCCGATTCATTGATTTCAATTTTTCGCAATACCGCATGTTTCAATCCGGCATTTTCACGGATCTTCCGTAAAAATTCAGTCTGCGTCATCCGTCCCGTCCTTTCTTTCACCCTTTTTCTTTAATAATGCATCCAACTCGGCCAGAAATTCTTCCCGTGCCTGACCTGCCGTTACCGTCTTATACGGTTCGCCGTATCGGAAAATCACGCATTTATCTTTTCCTCCCGCGATGCCCAGATCACAGTCTTTCGCCTCTCCCGGCCCGTTCACGACACAGCCCATCACCGCAATTTTCATATGCGTCCGAACAGAAAACAAATATTTTTCCACTTCCTGCGCCAGAGCCATGCTGTTCCACTCACACCTGCCGCACGTCGGGCATGCAATCACTTCCGCATAATCTTTGCGAAGCCCGCAGGAGCGCAGGATCCGCTCTGCCGCATAAACCTCTTCCACGGGATCTTCCGTAAGCGATACGCGGATCGTATCGCCGATCCCGTCCAGAAGCAGAGATCCGATCCCGACGGCGCTCTTTATGATCCCGCTCTCCTTCGTCCCCGCTTCCGTAACACCGACATGCAGCGGATAATCCGTCCGCTTTGCAAGCAGACGATATGCCTCCACTGTCAGCGGCACGGACGACGCCTTAACGGAAATCACGATATCCGAAACACCGTATTTTTCCAAAATCCCGACATTGTAAAGAGCGCTCTCCACCAGCGCCCTGGCACTCCTTCCGTATTGTTCAAGAAAATTCTTTTCAATGCTGCCCGTATTTGCACCGACCCGCACCGGTATTCTGTGTGCACGGATACAATCCGCTACACGGCGGATCTTATCTTCCGCTCCGATGTTCCCCGGATTGATGCGCACTTTATCGGCGCCGTTTTCGATCGCAAGCACCGCCAGCTTTGAAGAAAAATGTATATCCGCCACCACGGGGATCGGCGATTTGTCCCGCACCGCACGGATCGCACGGGCATCCTCTTCATCCCGCACCGCGACACGGACAATTTCACACCCCGCTTGCGCCAGCTTGCATATCTGCGCAACCGTCGCTTCCGTATCCGATGTGGGCGTCGTCGTCATCGATTGCACGCTGACCTGCGCGCCTCCGCCCACCGCCACATCGCCGATTTTTACCTGTTTTGTCATCCGCTTCTCCTTTTTCGCAGCGAAAAAGAAGCCCTCATTCGGGCTTCTGTTGATTTTGTTTGGTTTTATTTTCATGCATCAGCGTTTCAAGCTCTTCCATGAAGGACGATATATCCGTAAACTGACGATATACCGAGGCATACCGCACATACGCAACTTCGTCGATCTCTTTCAGCCCTTCCATGACCATTTCGCCCAATTTTTTGGAAGAAATCTCCTGCTCCAATGAATTATAGACCTGCTTTTTAATATCCTCCACAAGCCTGTCGATCTTGGACATGGACACGGGCCGTTTTTCACAAGCTTTGATGATCCCGTTTTTGAGTTTGTTTGGATCAAATACCTGCCTGTTTCCGCCGTTCTTTACCACTAAAACCGGCGTCGTTTCGATCGTCTCGTACGTCGTAAACCTCCTGCCGCACTGAATACACTCACGCCTGCGGCGGATCGTTCTGCCCTCGTCCGTAGAACGGCTGTCGATCACTTTGCTCTCCGGACAACCGCAGTACATACATTTCATATTTTTTTCTGCTCCTATACAATCGCTTGTGGCTTTTTCAAAAGTATAGCACAAAATCCTGCGGTTGTAAAGCAATTCCAGAAAATTCCTGCCGTTTAAACTCTTTTCTTGCAAAATCAGCCCTGATTTTGCAAATATAAGACAGATTCTTCCGCATTTTTTCGCTCGATTGCACGAATATACACTTCTTCGATACGCCGAGCAAACGTTTCCTTGGAATATTCCTCCGCGGCCGACCTGCACGCAGCCAGCATCTTTTCGCCGACATGTGCATCGATCTCTTTCAAACCCGTGCAAAAACTCTCAAAATCCGTAAAGCGGTATCCGTTTTCTCCGTTTCGCACGACCGAATGGATACAGGGATCTTCCCGACACAGGACGGGCGTTCCGCTTGCCAGCGCTTCAAAGTACGTCAACCCCTGCGTTTCGCTCGTCGACGCACTGACAAATATATCCGCTGCCGCATAACACTGCGGCACGTCGCAAGGCTGCACCGTTCCCAAAAATACGACCTTATCTTTCAGATCTTCCGCCTGCTCCTCCAGAGCTTTTTCCTCCGGACCGTATCCGCCGATCAGAAGCACCATATTCGGGTCGTTCAGTTTACGGATATATGAGATCAGCTCTCCGATATTTTTCTCCTTCGCAAGTCTGCCGATAAACAACAGACTGCGCCGCCCGTTCGCGATCTCCTTTACTTTCCGATACATCTCGCCATGTTCCGGCGAACGGAATGCTCCGAGATTCAGTCCCGAAGGCACTACATAAATGTCCGTTTCCACTCCGTAATCCTGCAGAAGCTGCCGCGTTTTAACCGTAGGCGCCACCACCGCATCCACAAGCCGCAGGCGCTCTTTCGTAAACTTCTTTGCCGCATACCGACCGAACCGATCGCTGAATCGGAACAGATACATCGCATAGTCCTCATAGACCGTATGATATGTATTTACCAACGGAACATCCAGTTTGTTTGCTATTTTTTTCGCCGGCCCGAACGTACAGAATTCACATTGCGAATGCACGATATCCGGCTTCCAATCCAATACTTCCGAATATATGCTCGGCGGGAAGCCCATACGGAAGCGTACCGTCGGTGCCACAAAAGCATCCAATCCCACCGACGGCAAATACCATACGCCGTCTTCCTTCACATTGTCCTTCTGCTTTAATGTCAGAACGCGCACTTCATGACCGCGCTCTCTCAATCCTTCGCTCAGATTAACCGTCGACGTTACAACTCCGTTGATCGTCGGTCTGTAAAAATCTGTCGTCAATAATATTTTCATAGAATTGCCTTTTGTTTTATCTTTATTCTTCTCTCCATCGGGAAATACGCACCCCCCGCCATTCTCTTCTCCTGATTTTCTGTATTATAACAGATTCCCACCCTTTTTTCAACAATTTTTTCTAAAGTATCAAAAATTGTCAGGATTCTCCATACACCTCTTCCGTTTTGCAGACGAAAACCCGCGTCGTTTAACGCTCAGGCTTCTCATTTTCTCCTGTTTTTCGGCCTCTTACAAGAATTTTCCCGCACTTTTAAAGCCGCCGCCCGTAAAATGACGGCGGCGGCTTTAAAAGCTTTACCCAAAATGTTTATGCATACAAAAATAATTTTATAAAGGGAAGCCGTGTCCCAAACAAAATTACGGGGCACGGCTTCCCTTTTCTATTTTAACCGCCGTACCGCTTAAGCCGCACGGCGGTTCCCTGTTATTTTATTCATTGCTTGAAATAGTTGTTTAATGCCGACACGAGCGCATTGATGGAAGACTGGATAATATCTTCATCCACTCCTGCTCCCCAATAGAACTTGCCACCCTTCTCCAACCCGACAAAAGACAGTGCCTTGGAATCGGACTTTTCACTCATGGCATGCTGTTCGTATGTCGTGAGCGTAAATTCGACCCCGAAATATTTTTTCAGCGCATTTGTTACCGCATCCAGCCGTCCGTTTCCGTCCGCAACGGTCAAGCTGTCTTTTCCGTTGCATCTTACGGTTACGCTCGCGGTGATCCCTTCGGGGATCTGCTTGAAATGACACTCGGGAATATCAAATACCGCGCGGTTTTCTACAAACTTCTCTTCAAACACTCTGTAGACTTCCGCAGGCTTGAGTTCCTTGTGCGACCTGTCCGACACGCCCTTCGCGGCATAGCCCATCGCTTCCTTGAAACCGCCGGGCAGATTCAGCCCGTAATTTTCCTGCAAAATATATCCAACACCGCCCTTTCCGGACTGCGAATTGATGCGTATAACATCTGTCTGGTATTCGCGCCCCACATCCTGCGGATCGATCGGAAGATACGGGACGTTCCAATAACCCGATTTGTGCTCTTTCCGCCATTGCATGCCTTTGGCGATCGCATCCTGATGCGATCCCGAAAACGCAGCAAACACCAGCGCTCCGCCATACGGCTGGCGCGGCGAAACCTCCATCTGCGTGTATTCCGTATATTTTGCGCAGATCTCCGGCATAAATGAAAAATCAAGCTTCGGATCAACTCCCTGCGAATACATATTCATTGCGATCGTAACGATATCCGCATTTCCCGTCCGCTCTCCGTTTCCGAACAGCGTACCTTCCACCCTGTCCGCCCCGGCAAGCAAACCGGCTTCCGACGCTGCCACGGCACAGCCGCGGTCATTGTGCGGATGCAGGCTCAGTACAACATTTTCCCGATAACAAAGATTTTTTGAGATATACTCTACCTGCTGTGCAAATACATGCGGCATTGCATTCTCAACCGTCGCCGGTATATTGATAACGGCTTTACGCTCCTTTGTCGGCTGCCATACGCGCAGCACCGCATTGCAAACCTCGAGCGCATATTCCGGCTCCGTTCCCGTAAACGACTCGGGGCTGTATTCAAACCGATAATCCGCGCCCGCTTCTTCCGTGAGCTGCTTGAGAAGCTTCGCCCCTTCCACCGCTATTTTCAGGATCTGCGCCTTATCCTTCCTGAACACCTGCTCCCGCTGTGCTACAGACGTCGAATTATATACGTGCACGATCACATTCTTCGCCCCGCGGATCGCTTCAAACGTCTTGCGGATAATGTGTTCGCGCGCCTGCGTCAGAACTTGGATCGTTACGTCGTCCGGTATGAGCCCGTTGTCGATCAGGGTGCGCAAAAACGTGTATTCCGTTTCACTCGCCGCCGGAAACCCAACCTCTATTTCTTTAAACCCGATCTTCAGGAGCAGCTTGAAAAATTCAACCTTCTGCTCCAGCGTCATCGGTTCGATCAGCGCCTGGTTTCCGTCCCGAAGATCTACGCTGCACCAAACCGGCGCTTTGTCTACCGCGTCTTTTTCCGCCCAGTCCATACACCGTACAGGGGGAAGAAAATACTGCTTCGTGTATTTTTCAAAATTTTTCATGGCATGCCTCTCCTTTTTTCAGATTTTTAGCCGACTGCCGAAAACAAAAAACTGCGGCAGCGTTTTTATCAATGAATATGAATGACGCGCGCATGCGTTCTTTGCAAAACTGTTTGCGCAAACGCGCATGCGGCTTCTTCGCCGTAAGCATAAACAAAAAACCCGATTTCGTCTTTTTTGAAAAGACGAAATCGGGTTTCGCGGTACCACTTTTCTTCGCATAACTTTATGCGCTCTCATCGGATACTTGTTTAAACAACGCATATCCCGCTCTTTTAACGGCAAGCTCCCCGTCCTGCGTCTACTCGGTCAACCCTTTCGCTCAGGCCGCTCGGCGGCGAGTTCATCCGCACACTTCGACCGACTCACACCACCCGCCGGCTCTCTGCTGTCCTGTGTACAAATTACTGTTCCGCTTCTTTGCGTTTCCTATATAATTTTATTCAGTATAACATAACATTCCGCATTTGTAAAGTATTTGCGTCAATTTTGTTTCCGCTTTTTCCGTCAGGCCGCCATATAGCCTTGTGCGCGTACTGCCGCTTCCAGCTCCGCGGCTCCCGCATACCCGAAAGCCCTTACTACCGTGTTTATCTTTTCGGACACAAGCCCCTCCGCCTCACAATACGGTACGATCTCATTGTTACGGACCTGTTCGGCAAAAAGTTCCGGCGAAAGGTCTCCGTATTTTGCCCGGAAATCTTCCCCTGTTAAATTTGCTACGGAAAAATTCAAAGATATAACCGAAACCAGCGTCATCGTTCCGTTAAGCTGTTTCAGATCATACTTTCCGTCCGTCCTCTGTTCGCGCCCGATATTCAAGGTAAGCTCACCCAGCGAACTGTTATTGGCAATTGCTCCGATATTCAATCCCAAAGTATATCCTTGCGCATTCGCAGAATAGGATGTGAGCATCTGCCCGACATCGTTCGTATTCCCTGTCGGATCCTGCCCGGCCCCCTCTGCGCCGGCCTTCTCAATGATATATTCGGACATCGCATCGCTCATATTTACCGCAAAGAACAGCTGCGTCATCAGATTCTGCGTCTGCAAGAAATATTCCATCGACATCGCCCTGTAAGCATAAGAAGGCGTTTCCAATGCTGTAAAGCTGCCTCCCAATCCAAACCAGCCGCTCTTGAAATATGTTGTCTGCGTCCGGCTCATATACAGATTTCCGTCCTGAATGGTCAGATCGGTTACCGTATCTCCGTTAATGATCACACTCGTTCCGATCAAAATCGTCGCCAATCCGTTGGAATATCCGCCCGTCGTGATCTGCACATTCAGATATACCGAACCGTCTTCATCCACTCCGATATATACATCCAGCCCGATATTCAAATCCAGCTCGATGCCTAATACCTGCATTTTGATATTGCCCGACAAATGATATCCGAAATCCTTATAATTGTAAGCGAACAATACATCCTGCAGAAGCTGTGCGATCGTCGAAACGTCCATATAGTTGTCCGCATCCGCAGGTGCCGCAATCGCTTCCGCACCCTGCAGCGCCGCAAGCCCGATCGTCAATCCGTCCGCTTGCACGGTTATACGCTGACCGTTCAGATCAACAGCAACCGACGCCCCTGCCGCTGCGCTCCTGCTCACTTCTTTTCCGGAGTATTCATCGATGATGCCCAGGATCAGACTGCACCATTCTTTTGTATTCATGACGCCGAAGATCGAACTGTTGATCGTTTCGTAGTAACCGCTAAGAATCTTGTTCACAAACGCATAATAATAGGTGTCGTTTTCAATTCCTAACAGCGGCGCCAGCAAAGGCAACACCGTTTCGCCCGCCCCGAACAACGAAGAAACAGGCATTTTTACTTTCAAAGGCGTGCCCCCTTCAGAACCGATGATCGAATATCCGGCATAAACCATATTTTCTACGATCGCCAGATCTATATAATGATTTCCCGAAGGCGTCAGAATCTCTGCACTGAACTGCAGATCCAACCTGACCTGCGCCGATTCGGCCGCTTGCACGAAACGGATTCTTCCGCCGACCAGCGCCGTCAGTTCCGCAGACGTATATGAAATTTCCAACGATAAATCATCCGCAGCGGTCAGCCCGCTGTAGGAATTCAGCAAAAATTCAAAGACGTTCGAGCATTGCTGTGCTTTTTGCAAACGATCGGAAACCAGCCAGTCTCCGCTTCCCGCCCGCAGCCCCAGCGCCATATTTTCAAACGCCGTGCCGTACAGCTCAAAACTTTCTGCCGCAGCTTGCAGTACGCCGTCCTGCACCAAAATCTCGAATCCCTGCAATGACGCTCCGTTTAATACTTTCGACAGATCCATTGCGATCTGCAGTGCTCCGTCCTGCGAAACTGCCATTTTCACACTCTGAATAAACGCAAACAGATCCAATCCGTCCGCCCCGAATAAGAGCATAGGTTCCGACATCGTGTCCGTTCCGTCCTTCTCAGACACAAACAACGACGAGAACGAATCCGCCACCGTCTTCCATTCCGTTTCCGCAACGATCATCTTGTATCCGTTGTACGCAAACTGCAATGTGCCGTCATTGTAATCGATGTCAACGACATGCCTGTCGTTGATCAGAACGGACAGCGCGATCCGCAATCCGTCGCTGAACCCGATCCTGCCTTCCGCTTCCACAAACATCGGAACTTCCTGTACAGTTGTCTCTCCGTACAGCGTAAACGCTATATCTTCCGAACGCACAATATTCACGGCGGCTTGCGCTATCTCCGCAAACTTCATGAGCGAAACATACTCCGCCGCATTCTCCGGTTCTGTGATTTGCTTTCCGCTTTCTTTGATGCGCATCGAAAGCCCCATGGCGCTCAAACTGAAAGCATTTTCCGCCATCGAATATTCCGCCTCCACTACACCGGGCCGGATTCCGATCTCCCCGATCAGAGGTTTCAGCCCCTCCAGCAAAACATCCGCATCCACTGAGAGCACCAGTCCGCTCTCTGTCAGTTTCAAAGTGCGGAATATGCCGTCAAAATCCAAAGACAAAACAGCGCCGATCACTTCTGACAAATCCCCATCTACATTCGGCAGATTCAGCTCCGGCAAAACGCCCTCCGGCAGCAGCGCACCAAATTCTTCCAAGCAACCTTGCAGCTCCGACAGGGTCGCTTTCATCTTTATATCATAGACGTTCAGCCAAAGGTTCTCTCCTTCCAGAGTAAACCCTATCGGTATGACCTTTCCTTGAACAACCGCATTCAAAGCCCCGCTCACGCGAAGGCCATCCGATACGTCAAGCCAAAGCGTACCTTCCGCCGATACATCGTTCCCCGCATACGCAATGTTCAGTTCAAAATTTCTGCTTTCCGCCAGCGAAATAATATTTTCGATGGCAGGACACAAATCGGTCGCTTTCGACGTGTCCAGCACAGGGAAACTGTTCTCCTCCTCCGAAGGAGTAACATTCAGTTTCGCTTCAATGCCCATAAACTCCAGCGTTGCAGAAATATTCGTCCAGCGGATCAACTCCTCTTCTTTTGAAAATTCAAACGTCAGAGGAACTTCCAAATCTCCCAGCGCAAGGCAGAAAGAAAGTGTCGCGCCTGTTTCCGTCTTCAGGAATGTACCCGCCGAGACAGCCTTTTCCAGCGCCGCCATATCCAACCCGATCGCGGACGTTTCGCCCTGCAACAGGCCGGAAAGATCCGACAGCGCAACTTTCCCGAAAAAGTCTTTATAGCGCAGATAGACCTGCTCGTTTTCATAAAGCACATCCAGACCGCCCAGTACTGCCTGAACGCCTTTCAGCGCGCCGCCTTCCATGCGCAGCAGCGCTTTCCCCGAGACGGCTCTGCCATTGACCGTTCCTTCCACGGCAAACGCAGTCTTCTCCTGCGTAAGAACCGTTGCGAATCCGTTCGTCAGGTAATCAAACGCCGAGAGCTCTGTCTCTTCCGGTCCCGTCGTTGCCGCATCCGCGTATTTGCAGAAATAAGAGTCGTATGCCGAAACATCCACCGAACTTTCATCATAAGAAAACGTTACGGTATTCGTTCCCTGCACATTCGCCGTAATCAGTTTTTTCGAAGAATATGCTTCGTTCACATCCAACGATAAAAGAGTCCAGTCCTCGGTAAAACGAAACGTCATCTCGACCGACGAAAAAGCAGGATAATCATCCAGATCTCCCATCGTGAGCATCTGGCGCTTATAGTACTCCGTCGCATCCTTCCGCCCCGTAGCCGCATCAGCACTCACCGACAATTCTACGGTCAGAACATACTCGTCCCCTTCCTGTACAGGAACCGCATCCGTTGACAAAAGTGTATTTTCCGTTACGACATAATCCGAAAATTCCGTAGCCCAAAGGCCGTACTTGCTTGTATGTAAACTTTTATCCAGTATTTCCGCAGGTTCACCCGTCGACCATTCCGTCGCCAATCCGTTCCAGTCGTCCTTGTTCCCCGACGCCGCCGTACGTATAACGACTTTGTCTTCCCCATAAAAACGCTGAAGCGCTTTCGAAGGCGCAAACGAACTGTTACTCGTACTCACTGTCGAAACGATCAAAATACCGTCTTTATAATCTTTACTGCCGACAACACTTTGCGTAACGCCCATGATCGAGGCTTTCGCCGTCGATTTGCTTTCCGTATGATAAAATTCCCGCGCAGACAGTCTGCCGACCATATAACCTATATTTTCCAGCGCCGTATGACTCTCCGGCTTGCTTCCGTCATCCGGCGGCGTCAGACTGATGCTGTACCCCTGCGGAAGCGGCGCGCCGGTTCCCTTGACTCCGCCGTTGAACAAATGAAAAAATGCAAACACAGCGGAAATAAGCAGCAACACCGCCACCGCTATGATCAATATTCTCTTTTTACTGAATTTACGTTCTGTTGTTTTCATGTTAATCTCTCTGAACTGTCATAATTTCTTGTGACAATGACATTATACTCGTTTTGTCATACAATGTCAAGAAAATCATAAAATATTATGACATTCCTAAAAAGACAGAATTTTACAGCATTTACACGTATTTTAATTCAGTCAGCCGAAGCGAATGCGCTCGCTCAACACAAACCGAGATAAATTTCTACCGCAAAATTACCGCACCCGTGTTTTGGGACGCGGCACATTATATTTATATTGAAAGGGATTTCAAATTGTTTTGCAAAGTCTGACATGCAATTTTCAGGTTTCAACCTCCATCGAACAAAAAAACAGTGGGAGCGCGCCGTTCGCGGCGCGCTCCCACTGTTTTTGCTTACATCAATTACTACTTTTTTCTTTGTTTACGCTGACATCGTTTTTTTGCAAAGACCGCACCGCCCCTTCCTGCTGATCTGAATTCAAAGCGTCTTCACTGATTTCAGGACGCCGTGCCGTCGATTCATGCGGTTTTGTCAGGTAGCCCTCTACCGCTGTTTCTACGGCGTCGTTCAGCTGCATAAACGGGCGGAAAATCCTGTTCAGATGCTCCGTTTCCGGTTTCTTCGTAAAAAAGGATACGATCGGAACGATCAAAAAGCCGATCAGCATCGTCCATGACCCGACGTAAATCGAAGACCCGAAAACATATTTATACAAGAAAGACTCCGTAAACGCCGACGGCAGCGATGACGCCGACAGCGAAAGAACCAACGCCGCAATGCTCATGAGCACCCCGAAAACAAAACAGACCCAACAGCTCGCTTTCGTCGTCTTTTTCCAATACAAACTGAACAGGTACGGCGCCAAAAACGCACCCGCCAAAGCTCCCCAGCTGACGCCCATCATCTGCGCAATGAACGAAAGTTTGAACGCATCGTATACGATGGCTATAACGGCGCTGATTGCAATAAACACCGCCACAAAAACGCGGATCAGGATCATCTGCGACCTGTGGCTCAGTTCTTTTTTTGCACTGCCTTTGATCAAATCCAGCGTGATCGTCGAACTTGAGCTCATGACCAAAGATGAAAGCGTACTCATGGATGCGGATACCACCAGAATCAGTACCAGCGCGATCAGTATTGCGGGCAAGCTTTCGCGCAGCATCGTCGGAACGATCGTGTCAAACCCCGCGGACGCATCTTCCGCAAACAATCTTCCGAATCCGCCCAGGAAATAACATCCGCCCGCCACGACAAGCGCAAATACCGTACTCACGATCATCCCCGTACGGATCGAACTTTCGCTCTTGATCGAATAAAACTTCTGCACCATCTGCGGCAATCCCCATGTACCAAGACTCGTTAAAATCACAACCATCACAAGCCCGTAAAGATCCGGTCCGAAAAAGGATGTATACGCCCCCTGCTGCCCGCCCTGCGAGATCTGCGAAAGATCGATGATCGCCTGCGACAGGCCGCCCCGGCTCGCCAATACCGCCGCGATGATCACCACGATCCCGAACAGCATGATGATCCCTTGTACAAAATCGTTCCATACCGTCGCCATGTATCCCCCGATCAGCACATAGACTGCCGTTACCGCCGCCATGATCAGAATGCATACCCAGTACGGTATCGAAAACGCCATCGCAAACAGGCTCCCCAAACCCTTATATAAGGAAGCCGTATAAGGGATCAGAAAAATAAAAATGATCACCGACGCCGCTGTCTTCAGCCGCTTGTCCGAAAATCTTTTCCCGAAATAGTCCGGCATCGTCGCCGAATCCAGCTGCTGCGTCATGACGCGCGTACGCCTGCCTAAAACAGCCCACGCCAGAAGCGACCCGATCATCGCGTTTCCGATCCCGATCCACGTCGCCGCTATCCCGAAATTCCAACCGAACTGCCCGGCATACCCGATAAATATCACTGCCGAAAAATAGCTCGTCCCGTATGCAAACGCCGTCAGCCACGGCCCCACCGACCTTCCTCCCAATACAAAGCCCTGCACAGACTTCGAACTGCGGCTGTTGCGCACTCCGATCAAAATCATCACAGCAAAATACGCCAGTAGAATCCCTATGTATAATATGACTTCCATGCTCCCTCCGCTTTCCTCGCTTCTTGCGTTTGTTTTGGAATATTTATACATTTATAAGAATAATTATACAATTGTTTCGTACAATTGTCAACGAAAAAACCGAGCGAATAAAAGAAAACAGCGGCAGGTATTGGACCCGCCGCTGTTTTTTCCGGAACATTTTAATCATAAATTATCAGCGCCGCATCTCGGACAATGAAAAACACTTTTGACGTGCTTTCCGTCAATTTGCGGAAGCGGTCTGCACCGCGGCATCTTTTTCTCTGAGAAGCTGCGGGCGAATACGCTTTCTATAAAGGATACAATATATAATTATCAAAATGACATCCGCGCCGAACCACGCCGCAGGATTTGCGGCACATACGCCTACATATCCCCACAATCCTGCAAAAACAAACGCCGCAAACACACGCATGACCAGTTCAGTCAGCCCCGAAAGCATGGTAACCGCCGAGAACCCCATCCCTTGGATCCCGTTTCTGTAAAGATAAATCAGTCCCAGGAATAAATACGTTCCCGTATTGATGAAAAGATACAAAGTCGCCTGGTCTTCGATCGATGCATATTCATCCGAAAACAGACGCAAAAGCGGAGTCTTCAAAGCAATGGCAAACACAAAACCGAATACGCTGAAAGCTATCGTCAGAACAAGCCCGACGTTCATACCGCGGCGGATACGGTCAAACTGATGCGCTCCGTAATTCTGCGCGCAATACGTCGCCATTGCCGCACCCATGGCGAGAAACGGCTGCTGTGCGATCGTATCGATTTTCGATGCCGCCGTATATGCCGCCACCGTCATCGTGCCCAAATCGTTTAAAACCGCCTGGACCACCATAACGCCGATCGCCGTGATCGAAAATTGCAGCGCCATCGGAAGTCCCACTTTGACATGTTTCCATGAAAAATTCGTATTCCAGCGAAAATGCTCCCGCCTCGTGCGCAGGATCTCGTATTTTTTTAGTCCGTAAACAAGACAAAGAAGCCCCGCGATCAGCTGCGATAACACCGTCGCCACTCCTGCACCCATGACACCCATCTTAAACACGAGTATGCATAGAAAATCCAGTCCGATGTTCAGAATCGACGCGAGAATCAGGAATATGAGCGGTGAACGGCTGTCCCCGATCGCCCGCAGCATGGATGCCGATAAATTATAAACGAAAGTAGCCGTAACACCCGCAAAAATCGTTACTATGTATGAATAGGCATCGTCGATTATATCGGCACTCGTGTTCATGATCTTTAAAAGGGGCAGAGCCGCGGGGACCGATATTGCCGTAACGATCACTGAAAAAGCGGCGCTCAAAATGTAGCAAGTCGCGATCGAACGCCTGAAATTCTCTTCGCTTTTTGCTCCGAAATACTGCGACATCATCACCCCGAAGCCGCCCGCGATCCCCGACACAAACCCGATGACAAGAAAGCTGATCGAGCCGGTACATCCGACCGCCGCCAGTGCCGAAAGCGAAATGGTCTGCCCTACGATGATCGTATCCACCATGCTGTATAATTGCTGAAATATATTGCTGATCAGGATCGGAATACAGAAAAATAAAATCTTTTTCCACGGACTTCCGCTCGTCAGATCCATCGAACCTTTCATATTCAACCGTCCATTCCTTTTTACCGCCGTACATTATAATAAGATTTTATCCGTTTGTCTATCGTTTATCGCTCCGTTTTTTACAAAAATTCTGCTTATTTTCTATCGAAACGTTTCGCTGTTTCCATAACAGTATGTTTTTCATATTGATGAATTGTCAAACTAAGTGCAACACTTGACAAGATTTTGTTCAAACAAATCTT